>Ga0136617_10000315_pt1 | contig 39546 bp, 37 predicted proteins | sample AntDrymUQ3222106_2_FD_129672 | JGI IMG/M metagenome (GOLD analysis project Ga0136617, IMG submission 129672) | Polar desert sand microbial communities from Dry Valleys, Antarctica - metaG UQ322 (21.06) | ecosystem: Environmental > Terrestrial > Soil > Desert | place: Antarctica: Dry Valley... | reverse complement strand
CGGTCCGGCCGGACCACGAGCCGGCCGCCGGAGAGGCCCTTGCCCAGGTAGTCGTTCGCATCGCCCTCGAGCCGCAGGGTGATGCCGCGCGGGACGAACGCGCCAAACGACTGCCCCGCCGAGCCCGTGAAGGTGAGGTCGATGGTGCCGTCGGGCAGGCCCTCGCCGCGGTATCGCTTGGTGACCTCGTGACCGAGGATCGTGCCCACCGTGCGGTTCACGTTGCGGATCTCGAGCTGTGCCCGCACGGGCTCGCCCCTCTCGAGTGCGGGCGAGCACAGCGCGACGAGCTCGTTGTCGAGAGCCCTCTCCAACCCGTGGTCCTGTCCGACGGTGTTGTGTCGCGGTGTGCCCTCGGGCAGCTCCGGGACGTGGAGGATCGGCGAGAGGTCCATCCCCGCGGCCTTCCAGTGGTCGACCGCGCTGCCGACGTCAAGATACTCGGCGTGGCCGATCGCCTCGTCGAGGGAACGACAACCGAGCTCGGCGAGGAGCTCGCGCACCTCCTCGGCGACGTACTCGAAGAAGGTCACCACGTGCTCGGCCTTGCCCGTGAAGCGCTCGCGCAGCACCGGGTTCTGCGTCGCCACACCGACCGGGCAGGTGTCGAGATGGCAGACCCGCATCATGATGCACCCGGAGACCACGAGCGGAGCAGTGGCGAAGCCGAACTCCTCGGCCCCGAGGAGCGCGGCGATCATGACGTCGCGTCCGGTCTTCAGCTGACCGTCGGTCTGCACCACGATCCGGTTGCGCAGTCCGTTGAGCAGCAACGTCTGCTGCGTCTCGGCGAGGCCGAGCTCCCACGGCCCGCCCGCATGCTTCAGCGAGGTGAGGGGTGCGGCTCCCGTGCCCCCGTCGTGACCGGAGATGAGTACGACGTCCGCGTGCGCCTTCGAGACACCGGCGGCCACTGTGCCCACCCCCACCTCGGCGACGAGCTTCACGTGGATGCGAGCCTGCGGGTTGGAGTTCTTCAGGTCGTGGATCAGCTGGGCGAGGTCCTCGATCGAGTAGATGTCGTGATGGGGCGGCGGGGAGATCAGCCCGACTCCGGGGGTCGAGTAGCGGGTCTTGGCCACCCATGGGTACACCTTGTTGCCCGGCAGCTGGCCGCCCTCCCCCGGCTTCGCACCCTGGGCCATCTTGATCTGGATGTCGTCGGAGTTCGTGAGGTACTCCGCGGTGACCCCGAAGCGACCGGACGCGACCTGCTTGACCGCGCTGCGGCGTTCCGGGTCGTGGAGCCGATCGGCGTCCTCGCCACCCTCCCCAGTGTTGGACCTGCCGCCCAGCCGGTTCATCGCGATGGCCAGCGTCTCGTGCGCCTCCTTGCTGATCGAGCCGTAGGACATCGCCCCGGTCGAGAACCTGCGCACGATCTCCGAGACCGGCTCGACCTCCCCTATCGGCACCGGCGTCCGCTCCCCGGTGCGGAAGACGAAGAGCCCGCGCAGCGTCATCAGCCGCCGCGACTGCTCGTCGACCCGGGCGGTGTACTGCTTGAAGACGTCGTAGCGACCGGTCCGGGTGGAGTGCTGGAGACGGAACACGGTCTCGGGGTCGAACAGATGCGACTCGCCCTCACGGCGCCACTGGTACTCCCCGCCGATGTCGAGCTCGCGGTGCGCATGCACGATGCCGTCCACCGGGTAGGCCTTCCGGTGACGCAGCTCCACCTCCTTCGCGAGCGTGTCGAGACCCACGCCGCCGAGCTTGCTCGCCGTCCCGCTGAAGTACCGGTCGACCAGCTGCTGGGACAGGCCGACGGCCTCGAAGATCTGTGCACCGGTGTAGGAGGCGACGGTCGAGACGCCCATCTTGCTCATCACCTTGAGCACGCCCTTGCCGAGCGAACGCACCAGGTTGCGCACGGCCACCTGTGGCTCCACGTCCACGTAGAAGCCGTCGCGCGCGAGATCCTCCACGGACTCCATCGCGAGGTAGGGGTTCACCGCGGCGGCGCCGTACCCGATGAGCAGGGCGACGTGGTGCACCTCGCGCACGTCGCCGGCCTCGACCAGCAGACCGACCTGCGTGCGGGTCTTCTCGCGCACCAGGTGATGGTGTACGGCGCCCGTGATCAGCAGCGACGGGATGGGGGCCAGCTCGCGTGTGGAGTGCCGGTCGGAGAGCACGATGATCCGGGCACCTCCCGCGATCGCCTCCGAGACCTCCGCACAGATCTCGTCGATCTGCTGCGCCAACGCCTCACCCCCGCGCTCGACCTGGTAGAGCCCGCGCGAGACATGGGTGGAATAGCCGGGCAGGTCGCCGTCATGGTTGATGTGCCGGATCTTCGCGAGCTCGTCGTTGTCGATCACCGGGAACGGCAGCACGACCTTCCGCGAAGAGGCCGGACCCGGCTCGAGCAGGTTCGCCTCCGGTCCGATCGTGCCTTCCAGCGAGGTGACCAGCTCCTCGCGGATGGCGTCCAGCGGCGGGTTGGTGACCTGCGCGAAGAGCTGGGAGAAGTAGTCGAAGAGCAGGCGGGGCCGCTCCGACAGGGCCGCGATCGGGGTGTCGGTGCCCATCGAGCCGATCGGCTCCACCCCGGTCCGCGACATCGGGGTGAGCAGGACGCGCAGCTCCTCCTCGGTGTAGCCGAAGACCTGCTGCCGCCGGGTGACCGAGGCGTGGGTGTGCACGATGTGCTCGCGGTCCGGCAGGTCCTCGAGCCGGATCAGGCCGGCGTGCAGCCACTCGTCGTACGGGCTCTCGCCGGCCAGCTCGTCCTTGATCTCGGCGTCCTCGATCACCCGGTGCTCGGCGACGTCGACGAGGAACATCCGGCCCGGCTGCAACCGGCCCTTGCGTACGACGCTCGCCGGATCGATGTCGAGCACGCCCACCTCCGAGGCGAGCACGACCAGACCGTCGTCGGTGACCCAGTAGCGGCTCGGGCGCAGCCCGTTGCGGTCCAAGACGGCACCGACCTGGGTGCCGTCGGTGAAGACGATGCACGCGGGACCGTCCCAGGGCTCCATCAGCGCCGAGTGGAACTCGTAGAAGGCACGCCGCTTCGCGTCCATCTCGGCATGGTTCTCCCACGCCTCGGGGATCATCATCAGCACGGCGTGGGGCAGGCTTCGCCCACCCATGTGCAGCAGCTCGAGGACCTCGTCGAAGGAGGCGGAGTCGGAGGCTCCGGGGGTACAGATCGGGTAGAGCCGCTGCAGGTCCCCGGGGATGAGGTTGCTCTCAAGCAGAGCCTCGCGGGCACGCATCCAGTTGCGGTTGCCCATCACCGTGTTGATCTCGCCGTTGTGGGCGATGAACCGGAACGGGTGGGACAGCGGCCAGCTCGGGAAGGTGTTCGTCGAGAACCGCGAGTGCACGACGGCAACCGCCGACTCGAGCCGCTCGTCACGCAGGTCGGGGTAGAACTGGTCCAGCTGTCCGGTGGTGAGCATCCCCTTGTAGCCGAGGGTGCGGGAGGACAGCGAGGGGAAGTAGACGTCGGTCTCTCGCTCGGCGCGCGTGCGCAGGCAGAAGGCCATCCGCTCGAGGGCCATCCCGACCACCCGGCCGCTGGCTCCTGCGACGAACAGCTGGCGGAACGTCGGCATCACACCCACCGCGGTCGCCCCCAGGGACGAGGGGTCGAACGGCAGGTCGCGCCAGCCCAGGACCGCCAGGTTCTCCTCGGCGGCGATGTCCTCGATGCGCGCCTGCGTCTTCCGCACCGCCTCGTCATCGCCCGGCAGGAACGCGGTGCCCACGGCATAGGCATGCGCCGGTGGGAGCGAGAAGTCGACCTCGGCGCGCAGGAACGCGTCGGGGACCTGGAGCATGATCCCGGCGCCGTCGCCCGACTCAGGCTCGGCACCGGATGCCCCGCGGTGGTCGAGGTTGTGGAGTGCGGTGATCGCCTTGCGCACGATGTCATGGCTGGCGATGCCGGTCAGGGTGGCGACGAACGCGACGCCACAGGCATCGTGTTCGTACGACGGGTCGTAGAGGCCTTGCCTCGGCGGGAAGGCTCGCATGCAGCACCCTCCCGTCGTCGTGAACTACACCCCACCCCCGCGGGGACCTGGAATTGCGCGGGACGACGTTGGCCCATGCAGAGTGGTGCAAGCCTACACAAGCAGGCCGGTTCTGGACCAGCCGAGACTAGCCATGACTAGCCGAGGTTCGCGCTGACCGCCGCCCCCACGACGTAGGTCAGCCCCGCTGCGGCCAGTCCCAGAACCAGCTGCCGCAGCCCGCCCGCCCACCAGGAACGGTTGGTCACCTGGGTCACGACCGCGCCACAGACGAACAGCGCCACCAGGGTCACCAGGAGACCAGGCAGGAGGCTCGAGGACCCGAGCAGGTAGGGGAGCACGGGAACCAGTGCTCCGGCCGCGAACGACACAAAGGACGTCGCCGCCGCCAACCTCGGTGAGGGCAGGTCGTCGGCGTCCAGACCCAGCTCCTCGCGCACGTGCACGCCGACGGCGTTCTCGGGGTCGCGGTGCATCTGCCGGGCGACGTCGAGCGCCAGCTTCTCCTCGACTCCACGGGCGACGTACATCGCCGCGAGCTCACGGGTCTCTCCCTCCGGGTTGCGAAGGATCTCGCTCCGCTCCTTCTCGATCTCCCGGGCGGCCGCCTCGGACTGGCTCGCGACCGATGTGTACTCGCCTGCTGCCATCGAGAACGCTCCCGCTGCCAGGCCCGCCAGCCCGGCTAGCACGACGGTCCGTGTGTCGCCAGCCTCGCGCGTCCCGCCGGCGACCCCGGCCACCAGCGCGAGGTTCGAGACCAGACCGTCCATCGCGCCGAAGACCGCGGGCCGCAGCCAGCCGCCGGACACGTCCGCATGCTCGTGCTCGATCGGCAGCGCTGGCGGTCCCTGTGTGCTTCGTGATGTCACGCCGACGAACTTAGGTCAGATCTTCCCTGAATTCACCAAAGGACAGCCTCACCTATCCGCCGCCGAGGGGTCGGGGTCGCGCAACACATGCTCCTCGCGGCCGGGGTGGCGGCGCGAGGACACGACGATGTATCCGACCGCGGCGACGAACAAGACGATGGAGGTCCACACGTTCACCCGCAGACCGAGCACGTTGTCCATCTGCACCTCGTCGATGCGCAGGTACTCGATCCACCCCCGACCCGCGGTGTATCCGGCGACGTACAACGCGAACGCCCGCCCGAAGCCCAGCCGGAAGCGACGGTCCGCCCAGATCACCAGACCGGCGACACCGAGGTTCCACACGAACTCGTAGAGGAACGTCGGGTGGAACGTCTCGAACTCCTCATAACCGTCGGGACGCCGGTCAGGGTCGATCTCCAGCGCCCACGGCAGCGTGGTCGGCCTCCCGAACAGCTCCTGGTTGAACCAGTTCCCCCACCGCCCTAGCGCCTGGGCGACCGCGATGCCGGGGGCCACCGCATCGGCGTACGGCGCGAACTTCATGCCGGAGCGACGACACCCGATGTAGGCACCGAGCGCACCCAGCGCGACCGCGCCCCAGATCCCGAGCCCGCCCTGCCACACGTAGAGCGCCGTGATCGGCTCGCGCCCCTCGCCGAAGTACAGCTCGTAGTCGGTGATCACGTGATAGAGCCGGGCACCCACCAGGCCGAACGGGACCGCCCAGATCGCGACGTCACCGATCTGGCCGCGTCGACCACCCCTGGCGACCCAGCGCCGCTCCCCGATCCAGATGCCGGCGACGACCCCGGCGATGATGCACAGGGCATAGGCCCGAATCGGTACGGGACCGAGGTACCAGACCCCGTCGCCGGGACTGGGAATGGAGGCCATGATCATGCGAGACGCCCTGGGTCGTCGACCAGTCTGGTGATGTCCTCGGCGAGCTGTGCGGCCGAGGTCCCCTGCGTCCACACGATCGGGGCGCGACCCCGGGCGTCGACGCCCACGATCTGCGTGCCGTGCGCCACCGCGTAGCCGCCCGAGGTCAGCCGCTCACCCTTCTCGATGGCGACCCCCACCGCGTCACCGACCCCAACGATGCGTGCGAGTGGTCCGGTCAGGCCCTCAAAACCGGGGTCGAAGCGGTCGAGATACCGCCTCAGCGTCGCGGGGTCGTCCCTGGCCGGGTCGCTGGTGATGAACAGCATCCCGACCCTCGCGCGAGTCGACTCATCGAGGCGGGCCATGGCCGAGGCGATGTCTGCCATCACCAGCTGGCAGATGTCGGGACAGTGGGTGTATCCGAAGAACACCAGTGTCAGCTTCGCGTCGGTGTCGCGAGCCAGGGAGTAGGCCGTCTCGTCGCTCGCGGTCAACGTGACATCGGGCAGGCGGTAGGGCTCGGCGAGCACGGCGCCGTGCATCCCGTCGTCGTCACGCACGGAAATGCCGGCAACCGGAGCCGCCTCCCCGCCGGAGTCGCAGGCCCCGAGACAGACGGCGCCGACGACGACCAGAGCAGCTGCGCTACGCACGTGACCGCACCCCCTCGGCGAGGTCGAGGGTCAGCTTCGCCAACCCCGCGAGTCCGCGAGACACGTCGCCCTGTTCATCGGGCTGTTCATCGAGGTGGGCGTCGAGCAGTCGGCGCACGAAGGCCGACCCCACGATCACCCCATCGGCATAGCCGGCGACCTCGGCGGCCTGCTTGCCGTTGGACACGCCGAGGCCGACGCCGACCGGCAGGTCGGTGACCGCATGGGCTCGCTCGACCAGAGGCCGCGCCAGCTCGCTGGTGGACTCGCGCGTTCCGGTGACCCCCATCACCGCGGTCGCATAGACGAACCCGCGACAGTGCTCGGCGGTCATCGCGATCCGCGCGTCCGTGGACGACGGTGCGATCAGGAACACCTTGTCGAGATCGTGCTCGTTTGCGGCAGCCAGCCACTCGCCCGCCTCGTCCGGCACGATGTCCGGGGTGATCAGGCCTGCTCCCCCGGCCGCGGAGAGATCGCGAGCGAACCGGTGCACGCCGTACCTCTCCACTGGGTTCCAGTAGGTCATCACCAGGACCGGAGCACCGAGGGCAGCGACCGCCTCGACGGTGTGCAGTACGTCGCTCGTGCGGACGCCGTTCTCGAGAGCCTGCTGCGCCGCGGCCTGGATCGTCGGCCCGTCCATCACCGGGTCGCTGTAGGGCAAGCCCACCTCGATAGCGTCGCACCCGGACTCGACCATGGTCCGCATCGCGTCGATGCCGCCCCGCACGTCGGGGAACCCCGCGGGCAAGTAGCCGACAAGCGCGGAGCGACCCTCCGCAGCGGCCTTGTCGAAGGCGACCTGCACACTCACGTGGCACTCGTCCCGGGCGCTCCCTGCGCCGGGTGGTCCTTGTTGCCGGCATGCTCGCGGTCCGGCTTCTGCTGCCCGAGACCGAACCACTCGATCGCCGTTTCCATGTCCTTGTCGCCGCGGCCCGACAGGTTCACCAGGATCGTCGAGCCGGGATTCTCACGAGCGAGGTCGAGCGCGCCCGCCACGGCGTGCGCGGACTCGATGGCCGCGATGATGCCCTCGCTGCGCGTCAGCAACGCCATGGCATCCATCGCGGCAGCGTCGGTGACCGGGCGGTAGACGGCTCGGCCGGTCTCCGCGAGCCATGCGTGCTCGGGCCCGACGCCCGGGTAGTCGAGACCGGCCGAGATCGAGTGTGAGTCCACGGTCTGGCCGTCCTCGTCCTGCAGCACAAAGGTCCGGGCTCCGTGCAGCACGCCGACCTCGCCCGCAGAGATCGTCGACGCATGCCGGCCGGTGTCGAAGCCGTCTCCGCCGGCCTCGAAGCCGTAGATGCCGACGGAGTCGTCCTCGAGGAACGCGGTGAACAGACCGATCGCGTTCGAGCCGCCACCCACGCAGGCGACCACCGCGTCGGGCAGGGCGCCCGTCAGGTCCAGGCACTGCGCGCGCGCCTCGTCCCCGATGCCCCTGCAGAAGTCGCGCACCATCGCCGGAAAGGGGTGCGAGCCGGCGGCAGTTCCCAGCATGTAGTGGGTGTCCTCGACGCTGGCCACCCAGTCGCGCAGCGCCTCGTTGATGGCGTCCTTCAGCGTGCGCGATCCCGTCTTCACCGGGATCACCTCGGCGCCTAACAGATGCATGCGGGCGACGTTCAGTGCCTGACGCTGCGTGTCGACCTCGCCCATGTAGACCACGCAGTCCAACCCGAGATACGCGCAGGCGGTCGCCGCGGCAACGCCGTGCTGCCCCGCCCCTGTCTCCGCGATCACCCGGCTCTTGCCCATCCGCTTGGTCAGCAGCGCCTGTCCCAGAACGTTGCGGACCTTGTGGGCTCCGGTGTGGTTCAGGTCCTCGCGCTTGAGCAGGACCCGCGCCCCCACGGCGTCGGAGAGCCTCGTGGCGTCGTAGAGCAGGCTCGGCGTCGCGGCGTACTCCCGAAGCAGCCGCTCGAACTCGGCGGTGAAGGTGGGATCGGCCATCGCCTCCCGCCAGGCCGTCGTGAGCTCCTCGTGAGCCGCGATGAGCGCCTCGGGCATGAAGCGTCCGCCGAACCGGCCGAAGTGTCCGGTGTCATCCGGCAGCGCTGTCATCGACGGACCTCGTGAGTCAGTCGCGGTGTTTCACGGAGGGGTGAGCGCCGGCGGAGACGAGGTCGGCGACGGCAGTCCTCGGATCTCTGCCCATCACCAGACTCTCTCCGACGAGTACGACGTCGGCTCCCTGCTTGGCGTACTCGAACACGTCGCGGGGGCCGCGCACTCCCGACTCTGCGACGCGCACCACATCGTCGGGGATGCGGGGCGCCAGCCGAGTGAAGGTGTCGCGGTCGACGTCGAGCGTCTTCAGGTTGCGCGCGTTGACACCGACCACGGCGGCTTCGGCGTCGAGAGCGCGCTCCAGCTCCTCCTCGTCGTGCACCTCGACGAGCACGGTCAGTCCGATCGTTCCGGCTCGCTCGACGAGACTCTCGAGCTGGTTCTGGTCGAGAGCCGCCACGATCAGCAGCGCCATGTCGGCACCGGCTGCTCTAGCTTCCCAGAGCTGGTAAGAGGTGAGGATGAAGTCCTTGCACAAGACGGGGATGTCCACCGCGGCACGCACCGCCTTGAGATCGGCGAGGCTGCCGCCGAAACGTCGTTGCTCCGTCAGCACGCTGACGGTGGCGGCACCTCCAGCGGCGTACTCCGCGGCTAGCGCGGCCGGATCAGCGATGGGGGCCAGCCTCCCCCGGCTGGGACTCCACCGCTTCACCTCGGCGATGACGCTGACGCCGTCGACGCGGAATGAGGGGACCGGGTTGACCGCCTCGGGCGCGAGGCGTGCGGCGTCCTTCAGCTCGTCCAACGAGGTGGCGCTCTGGCGCTCGACAAGATCGAGGCGCACGCCGTCGAGGATCTCGTCGAGGACGGACAACGGAGCTCCTCGCAAGTGGCGGTCGTCACATGACGCTGGCAGTCCCTAGACTCTCACGCGGCACGCGGTGGGCTTTCACGCGGTCGTCTCGGGCAGGACGGAGCACCATGAGCTACCCATTGGCCTCCCTGATCGCCGGTGTCATCTCGCTCATGCTCGCCCTCTTCACCTGCGGTTTCGGTGGCCTCTCCGGACTGGTGGCCATTGGTCTGGCAGCGACCGGCAGAAGGCGGATCCGGAACAGCGCGGGCAGCGAGGCCGGCGACGGTCTCGCACTCGCCGGGTTGATCACCGGCGCCGTGGCAACCGCCATCGGCCTTCTCGCCGTGGCCTTTGTAGTGATAGCCGTGATCTCGGGCAACGCCGACCTCGCGCCCGACCCCATGACGCCCTCGCGATAGCGTCCCCACAGTCAGCCCGTGCACCCGACCATGCAGGAGCCCAACTCATGAGCTACCCCCCGCCGCCTCCCCCCGGCCACGAACCGCCCCCGTCGGGAAGCGGCGAGAACCCGCCTCCGGCCGGCGGCGCGGGCGGCTACCCGCCGCCGCCTCCCGGTGGTGGAGGCGGCTACCCGGCGCCGCCAGCCGGTGGCGGCGGCTACGCGCAGCCCCAGACGAGTCAAAAAGCGGTGTGGTCCATGGTCGCCGGCATCGCCTCGTTGCCGTTCGCCGTGTGCTGCGCTCCCATCGGCTTCGTCGGCATAGTCGGGTTCATCCTCGGCAGAAGCGCCAAGAAGGACATCGCGGAAAGCGGCGGGCAGAAGACCGGCGGCGGCATGGCGCAGGCAGGAGTTGTCATGGGGATCATCGGGACGGTGCTGGCGGTCCTGGCCACGATCTGGTTGGTCTACGTGATCGCGACCGGTGGCGGCGCCTACAACTTCGACTACTACAACGACTTCGAATAGACCGGTCTGGGTCTCAGGGGGCGAGCCAGGCGCCCCACGCGGTGTTGCGCACGACCGCGAACGCGAAGGCGATCGCCAGGAACGCTCCGGCGTAGACGAGTGCGCGCCGGCTGCTCAACCTCCGGCGTACGCCCTGCCAGCCGTCGATGAACCAGCGCAGCCAGAAGAAGCCGACGAGCGGGATCGCGCCGACCAGCAGCAGGTTGCTCGATGCCGCTGCGCCGAGATCCCCTCGGGTGAGGTCGTTGACCGCCCGCAGTCCACCGCAGCCGGGACAGTTGGTGCCGGTCAGCATGAGCCACGGGCAGAATCCCCAGCTGCCGCTCTGGTGCGGGTCGCGAACGTGCAGGGCAACGCTCGCGGCCAGCACCCCCACGGCAAGCACCGTCGGTGCCTGGATACGTCGCCAGCGTCCCGCCGCGCTCAGCCGGGTCTCGAGTGTGGCCGACATCGGCTAGTGGTCCGCCGGCTCGGCACCGAGCCCCGTCATCGACATCACCTTCCCGGCAACGGCACCCACCGGGCACAGCACGACGCCGACCCAGAACACCACCATGTTCCCCGCGACCAGCCCGACGCCGCCCACGATGAAGCCGATCAGGATCAAGATCACGCCGGTCCATGCGGCAGGGGTGTTTCCGTGGTGGGCCATGCGCGGGGCTGCTCCTCTTGACGTCGGGTGACCTCAACGTAGTGCACCTATCCTACGAAGTCGGGTCCTTGCCCTGGTCGAGGGAGCGCCACATGTCCTCCTCAGCGCCGGTCGCGTCTGGGCGAGCGGAGGGGGCGTCGTACCGGGCGCCCATGGCCGGCCAGCCCTCCGCGCGCCGCACGGCCATCACCAAGGCGCAGGCGGACAGCGCGGAGCCCGCTGCGGCCACGAAGTACCACCCCGTCAAGCCGGCGCTCGCCTCACCCAGCGAACGCTGCCCCATCAACGCGTCGACGGCGGCGTCCCGAGCCGACGCGTAAGCACTGCCCACGGCCACCAGCGCGCCCACCGACGCGACGGCCCCGACGGCAGCCACGACTCGGCGGAGCCGGTGCCGTGTCACCAGGACCACCCCCCACGAGGCGAGTGCCACCAAGGACAGCGCCGCGGCGAGGGGCGCCGCCTCTGCGCCGGTCGCGACCGCGTCCACCTCGATCCCCGCCGCGCCAGCCTCGGCGCGCGCCCACTCCTGGCTTCCGGCCACGGCAGCGAGCACGGCACCGCCGAGCCCGACCAGCACCGTGGGCGCGAAGCTGCGGTGCCGCCCGCCGGCCCTCGAGGCTGTGCCGGGCTCAGTCACTCGTCTGGGCCACGGGCAGCGGGCCCGCATCGAAGCAGGTCCGGTCCCCGGTGTGGCAGGCGGGACCCTCCTGGTCGACGGTGACCAGCAACGCGTCGCCGTCGCAGTCCAGCCGCACCTCCTTGACCCACTGGCGGTTCCCCGAGGTCTCCCCCTTGGTCCAGTACGTCTGGCGCGAGCGCGACCAGAACGTCGTACGTCCGCTGCGCAACGTCTGGTTCAGCGCCTCGTCGTCCATCCAGCCGAGCATCAGCACCTCCCCGGTGTCGTGCTGTTGTACGACGGCGGGGACCAGGCCGTGCGCATCGCGCTTCAACCGTGCCGCGATCGTCGGCTCGAGCTGGCTCACGCAAGGAGTATCTCAGGGCCGCTGCGTGACCCAGGACGCGTGGAGGCGGCCGTACACCCCGCCTTCCGCGACGAGCGAGTCATGGGTCCCCCGCTGCACGATCCGGCCGTCGTCGACGACGATCACCTCGTCGGCGTTCTCCGCCGTGGACATCCGGTGCGCGATGGTGACCGAGGTCCGCCCGCTCGTCAACCGTTCCAGTGCACGCGCGATGCGCATCTCGAGCTCGGGGTCCACCGCGCTCGTCGCCTCGTCCAGCACGAGCAGGTCGGGGTCGGCGAGATGCGCGCGCACCAGCGCGACGAGCTGCCGTTCACCGGCCGACAGCGACTCACCGCGCTGGCCGACCCGAGTCTCGAGCCCACGCGGGAGGGAAGTCAGCCACTCGGTGAGGCCGAGCTCGTCGATCGCCGCCCGGATCTCGTCATTGCTCGCCCCGAGCCTGCCGTAGCGGGCGTTCGCGGCAAGCGTGGAGTCGAACAGGAAACCCTCCTGGGGCACCATCACCACGCGTTCCCGCAGCGAGTCGAATGGGACCGTCCGCAGGTCGACCCCGTCGAGCCGCACGGAACCCGAGCTGGGGTCCATCAACCGGGTCAGCAGCTTGGCCAGAGTGGTCTTGCCTGAGCCGGTCTCCCCGACGACCGCGACCCGCGTGCTCGGCTCGATCTGCAGCGAGATCTGGTGCAGCACCGGCTGCCCGCCGGGATAGGCGAACCCGACGTCGTCGAACTCGATCGAGACAGGCCCTCGCGGCAGTGGTGTCCCGGTCGACCCGGGGTCGACCACGTCGGCGGGGGTCTCGAGGATGCCGATCACCCGCCGCCAACCTGCAATGGCGTTCTGCGCCTCCGTGAGGACCTGGGTCCCCATCTGCACCGGCCCGACGAACAAGGTCACCAGGAACGCAAAGGCCAACACCTCGCCGGCGCTGATGTCACCGGCGATTCCAAGCAGCACCCCGAAGATCAGCACCCCCGCGTTGGCGAGCCCGGCCGAGACCCCGCCCAGCGAGAACGAGAAGGCGGTCAGTCCCTGCGCGCGCGTCGAGGCCCGCTTGTGCCGTTCGATGGCGGTGTCGATGCGGTCCTGGGTGCGGGACTCGATCGCGTAGGAACGCACCACCGCTGCCCCCACCACGGGCTCCGAGATCGCGGAGAGCATCACGCCGACCTGGCGCCGTACGACGCCGTAGGCCTCGGAGAGCTTGCGCTGGAAGTAGCGCAGCGACAAGAACAGCGGTGCGAAGCAGAGCCAGACCACCAGGGTCAGCTGCCAGCTGTAGACCGCCATGATGACGGTGGCGATTGCGACCTGACCGACGCTGACGACGGCGATGATGCCGCCGAAGATCAGGAACTGCGAGACCTGGTCGACGTCACTGGTCACCCGCGAGACCAACGCGCCGCGGCTTTCGGTGCTCTGGGTCAGCAGCGGCAGGTCATGGACATGTCGGAACGCCTTGATCCGCAGAGTGGCGAGCCCGCGCTCGGCGCTGGTGAACAGCCGCGAGGTCATCACGTACGACGCCGCGCCGGTCACCACGATCGACGCGGCTGCCAGCGTGACCAGCAGGGTCATGAAGCCGGTGTCCGGGCCTCCTGGCGCGTTCAGCCCGTTGTCGAGGGTCTGCTGGACAGCGACGGGGACGACGACCCTGCCGAGCGTGGCGATGACCGCGAAGAACAACGTGACCGCGAAACCCTCCTTGAGCTCGGGAGAGAACGCGATCCCCCGGCCGATCGTGCGCCAGGCACCGATCGACTCGCCGCTGTCCATGGTGGTGGACAGAGGTGCCGCCTCGGGTGTCCTGAGGGACATGCTCATCGCCGTGCCACCTCGACATTCTCAGCCGCATCGTCGACGTTCTCGTAGGCGTTGACCAGGTTCGCGTAGCCAGCGTTGCGCGCGAGCAGCTCCTCGTGTGCCCCCTGGTCGGCGACGCGTCCATCGTGGAGGTAGAGGACGTCATCCGCGAGCGCGATCGTCGCCTTTCGATACGCAACCACCAGCACCGACGTCTGTCGAGCCGGGCTGCGCAACGCATCCAGGATCCGCGCCTCGACCTCGGGGTCCACGGCAGAGGTGGCGTCGTCCATGATCAGCAGCCGGGGCTCTCGCACGAGTGCCCGAGCCAGGGACAGGCGCTGCCGTTGCCCACCAGACAGCGTCGTGCCGCGTTCGCCCAGCCGGTTGTCGAGTCCGTGCGGCAGTGCCGCGACGAAGCCGTCCGCCTGGGCCGTGCGCAGGGCGGCCCAGACCTGCTCGTCGCCGATGTCTGCTCCGAGGGTCACGTTGCCGCGGACGGTGTCGTCGAAGAGGAAGGTGTGCTGCGGCACCAGCGCCACATGATCGGCAAGCGTGCCCGCAGCGAGGCCATGTAGGTCGTGTCCGTCGACGAGGATGCGGCCGCTGTCCGGGTCCACCAGACGCATGAGCAGTGCCGTCAGCGTGCTCTTGCCGGATGCGGTCGCGCCCACCACGGCGACGGTGCGCCCCGGCTCGACGGTGAAGGTGAGGTCGTCGAGCAGGTCTTGCGCGGGGTCGTAGGAGTAGCCGAGGCGTCGTACGTCGAGGTGGGCACCGCTCGTCGACGGGTCGATCAGCTGCTCGCCGTACCTCATCTGCCCGGTGGCTTCGAGCACTTTGGAGACCCGGTCGAAGCCGACGACGCTGCGGGGGAACTCGCCCAGCAGCCACCCCAGAGAGCGGATGGGGAACGCGACGATCGTCAGGAGATAGGCGATGGTCACCACGTCGCCGGCGTCGGTCTGGCCGTTGAGCACGCGCAGCACACCGACGCCGAGCACCGCGAGGACCCCGAGGTTGGGCAGCGCCTCCAACGCGGGGTCGAAGGCGGCGCGCACCCTGCCGGCCTTGGCGGCCACGTCACGCAGAGCGTTCGCACGGTCGGCGAACCGCTCGGTCTCCTCGCCCTCACGTCCGAGTGTCTTCACCACGAGTGCACCGTCGAACGACTCGTGCGCGACCTCGCTCACCTCTGCCCGCAGGGCCTGCGCTCGCGTGATGAGCGGGGACTGCAACCGCTGGAAGGCCACGTTGGCGAGGATCACCAACGGGAACACGAGCAGGCCGACGAGAGCCAGCACGAGGTCGGCGAAGAGCATCTGGACGACCGCGATAACCATCATCGCGATCGTGCCCACCGCCATCGGCAGCGGAGCGATCGGAGCCCACGCCGCCTCCACGTCGGCGTTGGCGTTCGACAGCAGCGCGCCGGTGGGATGTTCCTGGTGCCAGGACATGGGAAGCCGCAGGTACTGCCGGGTCACCGACCGCCGGTAGTGCGCCTGCATGCGGTACTGCATGATGCCCGCCCCGAGCCGCCGCGCGACGATGCCGACCGCACGCAAGATCGCCACCGCCACGAAGAGCGCGAGGATGGCGACCAGCCCCTTGGCGGTCGTCGTGCCGGTGTCGAAGGCCGGGAGCACCACCTCGTCGGTGGCCCACCCGAGCACCCACGCGTCCGCAACGGTCAGCGCACCGAACAACACACTGCCGATCGTGGACAGCGTGAAGACCCAGGGCTCTCGCCGGATCGCCACACCGAGGACGGCAAGCCCCTCGCGCATCGTGCCGGAGGCAGTCCGCGCCCGGCCGGTCTGGGTCCTCACATTCCTCCACGTGTCCTCGGCAACCCTACGGTGATATGAACCCGGAGCAGGCCGACCGCATTCCGGCTCAGACGCGCACCGGGTGGCCGGCCTCCTCAAGGGCTTGCTTCACGTCGGCGACGCGCAAGGTGCCGAAGTGGAAGACGGTGGCGGCGAGTACGGCGTCCGCCCCGGCCTCGACCGCGGGCGGGAAGTGCTCGAGGCGTCCTGCCCCGCCGCTCGCGATGACCGGGATGCTCACCTCCTGACGGACGTGGCGAATCAGGTCGAGGTCGAAGCCTTCCCGGGTGCCGTCGGCGTCCATCGCGTTGAGCAGGATCTCCCCCGCGCCGAGGTCGGCAGCCGTCGCCGCCCAGGCGATCGGGTCGAGCCGCACGCCTCGGCGACCGCCGTGCGTGGTCACCTCGAAAGCGGAGGCCGTGCCCGCTGTGCGGCGCGCGTCCACCGACAAGACGAGCACCTGGCTGCCGAACCGGTCCGCGATCTCCTGGAGCAGCTCGGGACGCCGAATCGCTGCGGTGTTGACGACGACCTTGTCGGCTCCCGCCCGCAGCAGCCGGTCGACGTCGTCGACGCTCCCGACACCGCCACCCACGGTCAACGGGATGAAGACCTGCTCTGCTGTGGCGGACACGATCTGCATCGTCGTGGCGCGACCTTCGTGTGATGCGGAGATGTCGAGGAAGGTCAGCTCGTCGGCGCCTTCGGCGTCGTACAGCCTGGCCAGCTCGACCGGGTCGCCGGCGTCACGCAGCTCCTGGAAGTTGACGCCCTTCACCACGCGGCCCGCGTCGACGTCCAGGCACGGGATCACCCGGATCGCGAGGCTCATCGCGGGCTCGGTTTCGTCACAGCCAGCGCGTCCTCCAGCGTGAAGCGGCCCTCGTAGAGCGCGGTGCCGATGATGGCTCCTTCGACTCCGTGGTCCACCAACGCGGTCAGCTGCCGCAGGTCGGCGAGCTCGGTGATGCCTCCCGAGGCGACGACGGGCCGCTCCGTCGCCGCACACACCTGGGTGAGCAGCGCGATGTTCGGTCCCTGGAGCATGCCGTCCTTGTTGACGTCGGTCACGACATAGCGCGCGCAGCCTTCGCGGTCCAGCCGGGCGAGCACGTCGTACAGGTCCCCACCTTCCCGCGTCCATCCCCGGGCCGCGAGGGTCCGGCCGCGCACATCCAGACCGACCGCGACCCGGTCGCCGTGGGCGGCGATGGCCGCCGCGCACCACTGGGGGTCCTCGAGCGCCGCGGTGCCGATGTTGACCCGTCGGGCCCCCGCAGCGAGTGCGGCGGCGAGGGTGTCGTCGTCGCGGATCCCCCCGCTGACCTCGACGTCGATGTCCAGCGCACCGATGATCTGGGCGAGCAGCCGGCGGTTCTCGCCTCGACCGAACGCAGCGTCGAGGTCGACGAGGTGGATCCACTCGGCACCGCGGCTCTGCCAGTTCAGCGCCGCCTCGACCGGGTCGCCGAACCTCTTCTCCGAACCGGCAGCGCCCTGGACGAGCTGGACGGCCTGACCGCCGGCAACGTCGACCGCGGGCAGCAGCTCGAGGTAACCGGTCATGCAAGCAGCCTATGCATGGCCGGACGGCAACGATCGCGGCGATGCTTGCAGAGAGGACACCCCTGTGCTGGGCTGTCCCCAGAAGGACAGGCGGCTCGGCAGAGATGTCCCCAGCGGATCTGGCGGGTCGGCGGGAACGGAGGAGACCATGTCCGTACAGCTCAATCACACGATCGTGAATGTCCGGGACAAAGAGCTCTCGGCCAAGTTCTACGCCGACATCCTCAATCTCGAACAGCCCGTCCCGTTCGGGCCCTTCCTCGTGGTCAACACCGGCAACGAGGTGTCCCTCGACTTTATGGATGCCGAGCAGGTGCATCACCAGCACTACGCCTTCTTGGTCTCCGAGCCGGAGTGGGACGACATCTTCGAGCGCATCAAGCAGCGCGACCTACCGTTCTGGGCCGACCCTGGCCACCAGCAGCCCGACGAGTTCAACACTCACGACGGTGGTCGCGGCGTCTACTGGGATGACCCCGATGGCCACGTCCTGGAGATCATCACCCGCCCCTACGGCTCCGGCGGCTAGCTGCAGCCCTACCGGCGGCGGAGCAGGAGCCCTGCAAGCAGCGGCGCGACCAGGAGGCTGACCACGAGCCCTGCGAGTCGTGCCGGCCAGTCTGGCCGAACCACCCACAGCACGACGTTCAGAGCAAGCAGGAACGCCACCAGCAGCGAGAGCTTGATGCGTCGACGTTGCGCAAGAGCGCCGGTCTGGTGGCCGGAGCTCAGCCTCGGGAAACGACCGGTGAGCGCCTTCTTGCGAGCAGCCCGCCGTTCGCGGCGCTCCTCCTCGGAGGCTCGTGCCGCCGTCTTGATCGCGGCCTCGCGCTCCCGCTCCTCACGACGCCGCGCGCGTTCCTTACTCATCCCCGCTCACCTGGTGTTCACAACGTCTCCACCCAGTTGCGCAGCAGGACCGCACCCGCGTCACCGGACTTCTCCGGGTGGAACTGCGTGGCGCACAGCGGGCCGTTCTCCACCGCGGCCACGAAACGGTCGCCGCCGTGCTCGGCCCAGGCGACGAGCGGCTGCTGCGTGCGCCCGTTGGTGGACAACACCCACTCGCGCACCCCGTAGGAATGCACGAAGTAGAACCGCTCGGTCTCCACGCCGTGGAACAGGCGGCTGGCCGTCGGCGCCTCGATGGTGTTCCACCCCATGTGGGGTACGACGGGTGCCCGGAGCCGTTCGACCACCCCGGGCCACTCGTCGAGGCCGGGAGCGTCCACCCCGTGCTCAACACCATGGGTGAACAGGATCTGCATCCCGACGCAGATGCCCAGGACCGGTCGCCCTCCCGCGAGGCGACGCCCGATCAGCTCGTGACCGGCAGCCGCGCGCAGTCCCTCGGCGCAGGCCGCGAACGCCCCGACCCCGGGCACGACCAGGCCGTCCGCGTCCGTAGCCCGGGCACGGTCGGCGGTCAGAGTCACCGTTGCACCGGCACGGTCGAGCGCGCGCACCGCCGACCGTAGGTTGCCCGAGCCGTAGTCGAAGACCACCACGTCTTTGGTCACAGGCTGCCCTTCGTGCTCGGCACACCACCCTCGCGGGGGTCGAGCGCGACCGCATCCCGCAGCGCCCTGGCGAGGGCCTTGAACTGCGCCTCCACGAGGTGGTGCGGGTCACGTCCGGAGAGCACCCGGACGTGCAGGGCGATCTGGGCGTGGAACGCGAGGGTCTCGCAGACGTGTCGGGTCAGCGACCCGAGATAGGTGGCTTGACCAGGCCCGCCGATGGCGACGTACGCCTGACCCTCCGGCTCGCCGGTGTGCACGCAGTACGGGCGTCCCGAGACGTCGACTGCGCACTGGACGAGCGCCTCGTCGAGCGGCACCAGTGAGTCGCCGAACCGGCGGATGCCGCGCTTGTCCCCCAGCGCCTCTCGCAGCGCATCCCCGAGGGCGATCGCGGTGTCCTCGACGGTGTGGTGGGCATCGACGTGGACGTCACCGTCTGCGGACACGGTCAGGTCGATCAGCGCGTGCCGAGCGAACGAAGTCAGCATGTGGTCGTAGAAACCGACCCCGGTGACGACGTCCGCGCGTCCGGTGCCGTCGAGGTCCAGCTCGACCAGCACCTTCGACTCCTTCGTCGCTCGCTCGATGCGCGCCGTGCGGCGGCGTCCGCTCGATGTCGATGTCGGTGAGCTGCTCATGGTGCGGTTACCTCCAACAGGGCGGCCCGGAAGGCCGCCATCTCCGACGGGGTCCCGATCGAGACGCGCAGCCAACCGGCCGGCCCGGTCTCGCGGATCAGAACACCTCGGTCCAGTAGACCCTGCCACACCGCATGGCGCTCATCGAACTCACCGAAAAGGCAGAAGTTGGCGTCGCTGTCCGCGACGGTGAGGCCCTGCGCCCGCAGCCACGCCACCGTGTCGTCCCGCTCGGCACGAAGCTCGTCGACGCGGGCCAGCAGCTCCTTGGCGTGCCGCAGCGCGACGAGCGCGACCGCCTGGGTCACCGAGGAGAGATGGTAAGGGAGTCTCACCAGGCGGAGGGCGTCGCAGACCTCCGGCGCCGCGGCGAGGTAACCGAGCCGCGCGCCGGCCAGGGCGAACGCCTTGCTCATGGTCCGCGTCACGATCAAGTTCGGCGTCGTGGCGAGCAGCTCCAGCGCACTCGGCGTGCCCTCTCGGCGGAACTCCCCGTAGGCCTCATCGACCACCACCACCCCGGGCGTGGCCGCACACAGCGCGCCGACCGTGTCGAGTGGGAGTGCCGTGCCCGTGGGGTTGTTCGGGGAGGGCAGGAGTACGACGGTCGGCTGGTGCTCCTCGACGACCGCGACCGCGTGTGCGACGTCGAGTGAGAAGTCGGACTCGCGATGGCCGACCACCCAGCCAGTCATCGCGTCGCGGGCGTACTCGGGATACATCGAGTACGTCGGCGCAAACGACACGGCCACTCGCCCTGGCCCGGCGAAGGCGAGCAGGACCTGCAGCATCACCTCGTTGGATCCGTTGGCCGCCCACACCTGCTCCGGCGTGACCGCATGCCCGAGGTAGTCGGCGAGCCCTACCCGCAGGGCGGAGAACTCCCGGTCGGGATAGCGGTTCAGGCCGCGCGCCGCGTCAGCCACCGCTGCGGCGACCTCCGCGACCACGGTGTCGCTGGGCGGGTAGGGGTTCTCGTTGACGTTGAGTGCAACGGGCACGTCGAGCTGGGGGGCACCGTACGGACTGACCCCGCGCAGCTCGGCCCGCAGGGGAAGCTCCATCAGCTGCCCATGTCTCTGGGATGCCGCGCCTGGACCGCGGCAGCGTGCCCGGGGAGGTCCTCGGCATTCGCGAGGCTCATGACCTGCGGCGTCACGTCGCGCAGCGCCTCCTCGGTGTACTCGACGACCTGCACCGCCTTGCAGAAGGTGCGCACCGACAGGCCGGAGGAGAACGCGGCACCTCCGCCGGTCGGGAGCACGTGGTTGGAGCCCGCGCAGTAGTCGCCGAGGGAGACCGGCGTGAACGGTCCGACGAACACCGCACCCGCGTTGCGGACGCGCGCCGCCCATGTCGATGCGTCTCTGGTCTGGATCTCGAGATGCTCCGCGGCGTAGGCATCGACCACCGCCAGCCCCTGCTCGAGGTCCTCGACCAGGATGCACCCGGACTGGCTGCCCGAGAGCGCGGTCCGGATCCTCTCCACGTGGCGGGTGACCGACACCTGCTTGTCCAGCTCGGCCTCCACCTCGTCCGCGAGCCGGTCCGACGGGGTCACCAGGACCGCGGCGGCCATCGGGTCGTGCTCTGCCTGGCTGAGCAGGTCGGCGGCGACATGCGCAGGGTCGGCGCTGTCGTCGGCGAGGATCGCGATCTCGGTCGGCCCTGCCTCGGAGTCGATCCCGATCGTGCCGCGGAGCAGCCGCTTGGCCGCCACGGTGTAGATGTTGCCCGGCCCGGTGACGAGGTCGACCTGGTGGCAGGGTCCCGCGCCGTGGCCAAGCATCGCGATCGCCTGCGCCCCGCCGACGGCGTACACCTCCTCGACACCGAGGAGGGCACACGCGGCAAGGATCGTCGGGTGCGGGAGCCCGCCGTGGTCGCGACGCGGGGGGGAGGCGAGCGCGAGGGAGCCGACGCCGGCGACCTGCGCGGGGACGACGTTCATCACGACGCTGGAGACGAGTGGGGCGATCCCGCCCGGGACGTAGAGCCCGACCCGCTCGGCGGGCACCATCCGCCGGGTCACCGTGCCGCCGGGGACCACGGTCGTCACGCGGTCGGCCTCGAGCTCGTTCTCGCACGTCGTCCGCAACCGGTCGACCGACTGCTCGAGCCCTGCGCGCACGTCCGGGTCGAGGGCCTCGAGCGCCGCTGCCGAGGCGGCGGAGGGTACGACGATGTCGTCCTGCTCGACGCCGTCGAGGAGCAGGGAGTACTCGCGAATCGCCTCCACACCACGACGACGTACCGCCTCGCAGATGGGAGCGACGACGTCGAGGGCGGCCTGCACATCGAGCTCTGCGCGCGGCAGTATGGCGCGGTAGTCGGCTGTTACCGCGGACGAGGAACCCCGCAGGTCGATTCGGCGAATCATGGCTCAAGTGTAAGTGTGAGGTCGGTAGGTTGAGCCGTGTGCGCGACCGGCTGCCGATGTTCCCACTGAACACCGTGCTCTTCCCGGGCGTGCGCCTGCCACTGCACGTGTTCGAGGATCGCTACCGAGCACTCGTCCACCATCTGCTCACGATTAACGACAAGGCGACACGACTCTTCGGGATCGTGGCGATCCGCGAGGGCTACGAGGTCGGCGCGCACGGCGCTCAGTCGGTGCACCGGTTCGGGTGCGTCGCGCAGATGACCTCGGTCGCGCCGTACCCGGACGGCCGTTTCGACATCGAGGTGCTCGGCCGCCAGCGGATGCGACTCGAGTCGATGGACACCTCGGGGCCTTTCCTGACCGGCGAGGTGGACCTGCTCGAGGACTCCGAGGAGAGTGAACGCGCGACTCCCGCGGACACCGACCGCGAGGCCGCCAAGGCGCTCGGGACGTTCCACGCCTACCGACAACAGCTCTCGGGCCTTCGCGGTGAGACCTCCCTCGACGGTGACCTGCCCACGGACCCGGCCTACCTGTCCTACTCCCTCGCAGCGACCTGCCTGCTGACCTTGCGAGAGCGCCAGGCTCTGCTCGAGGTGAGCAGCGCGCATGAGCGCCTGATCCTCCTGCGCCACTCGCTGCGCGAGGAGATGCGCGCCATGACGGCGGTTCCCTCACTCCCCGCGACCGAGGTGGCCCGCACCGGCTGGTCGCCGAACTAGTCGGTGGTCATCCGGAACAAGGCGTGCTGGACGTCGTCGTCGACCCAGGTGCTCAGGCCGAGGGCGTCGAGTGGCTCGACGTTCTCCTTTGCCTCGGGTGCGCCCTCACCGGCCTGCTCGGCGAGCTCGAGCGCCCACCCGTCCCCGGCGTCGAAGTTCACGTAGAACACCGAAGAGGCGTCCTCGGCATCGGGGACGACGTCCTGGAACGACTCCTCGTCACCGAGGTCTCCCTCGGACAGGAGACCCTCCACGTAGTCGGGGTTCAGACCGAAGGCCACGACTCCGTCACCGTCCTCGACCACGAGCCGGTCCGCCTCGGGGCCGATCTTGGCCTTGATCTTTTCGACGATCGGCAAGATCTCCTCCGGTTCGCCCTGCACCTTGATCCCGGCCAGCAGCTCCCGCCCGTCCTCGGAGCTCTCCAACGCCTCGAAGTCGGTGTCGGCATCGACGGCGATCGCCACGTTGTCGCCCAGCAGGGTCTCCACGTCCTCGGGCAGCGAGAGGCCGCTCTCCTGCTCGAGCTGGGAGAGCATCTCGTCAATGCTCATCCCCTCGCCCATGACCGCCGAGATCTGCCGCAGGTACTCCTCGAGCCAGTTGTCGGGCAGAGCCAGCGCCATCGCGGCGCCGGTGCTCGCCGGAAGCTCCGTGACCCCGGTGCCCTCATCGGTGCTCCCGCCGGGCAGGCCGCTCGGCATCCCCGCGGCGGCGAACTCGAACTCGACGGCGCCGTCCTCGAAACGTACGACGCCGGCCATCCCCTCGAAGTCGGCGTAGAGCTTCTTCAGCTGCTCGGTCATCTCATCGGGCATCTGGTCAGACCCGGGCGCGATGGGACCGGAGGTCAAGACAACGCCCTGCTCCGAAAGAGGCTCGGCCGAGACGGTTTGGACTCCGGCGTCCGGAACCGCGAACATGGACTCCTGCAGGTCGACCAGGTAGTCGGGTGCGTCCGCGGAGGCATACATCGTGACGATCCCGGAGTCGCCCACCTCCGACATCCGGGCCTGGAACGTCTCGTCGTCGGCCAGCGAGCCCTCCGCTGCCTCGTCGGCGAGCAGACGTGCCTGCTTGGTAGTCTCGGTGATCACCGCGTAGTCACCGCTGAAGACGTAGCCGAACTCCGCGTCGTCGCCGCCACCGCACCGGGCCAACGCGTCGAGACCTGCCGGCGCGGCCTCCTGGTCAGTGACCTGCAGTGCCACTAGGGCGGCCACGTCGTCCTCACCCTGCGGCACCGCGCCGACTCCGAGCCGGTCGCCGATCCACGGCGCGATGTCCTCCTCGTAGTCGACGTCCTTGCACTCGCCCTCGTCCTGGATCTTCTCGAAGACGTAGCGGCGCAGGTCGTCACGGTCGGAGATGTCGAGCTCCTTCTCGATCCCCGGGAACTTCCGCAGAATCGAAAGACCCTCGATCTTCTGGTCTGCAGCAGGGTCCAGGTCGATGCTCACGTAGCCGATCGTGTCCGCCGGGAACGCCTCGGAGGGCTGGCTGCCACCGCCGGAGAGCAACGTGAAGGCGCCCCATCCACCGAGGCCGACGACAGCCAACACTGCCACGGTGACTCCGGCCAGGATTCCCCAGCTCCGTCCCCCGCCCGGCCCCGTTCCAAAGTAGGTGGGGTCACCCGTCGCCTCGGCCGAGCCCAGGTACTCCGGGCCGTCCGCGGCGCCCGGTGGTGGTGTGTTCGTCGTCACGGTGTGCTCCCCGTTGAAGGTAAAGGTGTGAAGGTGTGGCGCAGGTGTGGTGGCTGCCCAGTTTACTCGTGCCGTAGCTCGCGCGGCCGAGATTGGGCCGTTGAGAAACCGGCCTGTGACCAGAGCACGGTCAGCGCACCTACCAGCATGGCGATCGGCCAGACCAGGTAGGTGGTCGACGCCGTCACCTCGAGCGAGAGCGGCACCTGGTCCCCCCTCGCCGCCGCCGCCAATGCGGCGTCGGGGTTGCCCGGGCCGAGCAGCCGCCCGGTCCCTGCCATCGCTGCGGCGGCGAGCAGCGCACCGACAGCCAGGAGCAGCGTCGTGAGCACGAAGTCGCGAGCCCGCCACCAGGTGAGCGCGATGCCGCCAAGGATGCCCGCTGCTCCGGCGATCACGGCGTACCAGCCATCGCGGTCGAACTGCCGAAGGATCTCGACCTCACCCATGGAACCGCCCGTGGGGACCTTGGTGAAGCTCGGCGGGTCCACCACCAACCACCAGAGGACCCCGCACACGACCCCGAGCACCAGCGCGCAACCGAGGATCGTGAGGGTGTCACGCCCCGCGGCGCCGAGGGAGCTCCGGTTCACGAGCCGGTCAGGCAGCCGGGGCCGAGCAGTGCCTTGAGGTCGGCGAACAGCGCGGGGTTCGCCTTGACTCGGAGCCCGTCGTCGAGCCGCAACACCGTGGTGGACGACTTGGCGTGCAGACGCAGGCGCACCTCGGTGACGCCGGGGTGCGTGGCCAGCACGTCCTTGAGCTGCTCCACGACGGGCGGAGTGCAGCGCGTCGACGGAAGGCTGATCGTCACCGCGCTCCTTGCGTGGTCGGTCAGGTCGGGGACGCTGACCTCCATCGCGTGTATCTCGGGTTGGTCGTTGCGACGGGTCAGCCTGCCCTTGACGGTGACGATCGCATCCTCGGCGAGCAGGGTGGAGGTCTGCTGGTAGATGCCCGGGAAGAGCAGGACGTCGAGACCGCCCTCAAGGTCCTCGACGGTGACCGTGGCCCAGGGGTCACCGCGCTTGGTGCGTTTGACCTGCACGGAGGTGATCAGCCCGCAGATCGTGACCGAGGAGCCCTCGGGACGCTCCTCGTCGACGAGGAGCTGGCCGATCGTGGCATCCGTCCCGACCGAGAGCACGTGCTCGAGACCGCGCAGCGGATGGTCCGAGACATAGAGCCCGAGCATGTCGCGCTCGTGGCCGAGCAGAGTCTGCTTGTCCCAGTCCGCGATGTCGGGGATCGCCAAGGTCAGACCCCATCCGCCGTCAGCCGAAACGTCGGGCGCGCCGAACAGCGAGTCCTGGCCGATGGCTTCGTTCCGCTTGATGTCGAGGTACTGATCGACGGCGGCGTCGTGGACCACCGCCAGAGCACGCCGCCGGTGGCCCAGCGAGTCATAGGCGCCCGCCTTGACCAGCGACTCGATCACCCGTTTGTTGCAGACCACGACCGGCACCTTCGCCATGAAGTCCACGAAGTCCGCGAACCGCCCCTTCTCGCGACGCGAGGACACCACGGCGTCGACCACGTTGGCGCCGACGTTGCGGATCGCCGAGAGACCGAACCGGATGTCGACTCCCACCGGAGTGAACGTCGACTCCGACTCGTTGACGTCCGGCGGCAGCACGCTGATGCCCAAACGGCGAGTCTCGTTCAGGTAGATCGCCATCTTGTCCTTGTCGTCCCTGACCGAGGTGAGCACGGCGGCCATGTACTCGGCCGGATAGTTCGCCTTGAGGTAGGCGGTCCAGTAGGAGATCAGGCCGTACGCCGCCGAGTGCGCCTTGTTGAACGCGTAGTCCGAGAAGGGGATCAGGGTGTCCCACACGGTCTTCACGGCATTGACCGAGTAGCCACGCTCGACCATCCCGGCCGAGAACGTCTCGAACTGCCGGGTGAGCTCGTCCTTCTTCTTCTTGCCCATCGCCTTGCGCAGGATGTCGGCCTGCCCGAGCGTGTAACCGGCCAGTCTCTGCGCGATCGCCAGCACCTGCTCCTGGTAGACGATCAGCCCGTAGGTCTCGTCGAGGATGTCCGCCAACGGCTCAGCGAGCTCGGGGTGGATCGGGGTGACGGCTTCGCGACCGGTCTTGCGTCGGGCGTACTTGTTGTGCGCGTCGGCGCCCATCGGCCCCGGCCGGTAGAGCGCACCGACCGCTGAGATGTCCTCGAAGCTGTCCGGGCGCATGCTCCGCAGCAGGGCGCGCATGGGGCCACCGTCGAGCTGGAAGACGCCGAGCGTCTCGCCGCGCGCGAGCAGCGCGTAGGCCTTGGCGTCGTCGAGGGCCAGATCCTCGAGGACGACCTTCTTCTGCAGGTTCGTCTCGATGTTGACCAGGGTGTCGTCCAGGACGGTGAGGTTGCGCAGCCCCAGGAAGTCCATCTTGATCAAGCCGAGGCTCTCGCAGGTGGGGTAGTCGAACTGCGTGATGATCGCGCCGTCCTGCTCGCGGCGCATGATCGGGATCAGGTCGATGAGGGGTTCGCTCGACATGATCACGCCCGCCGCGTGCACGCCCCACTGGCGCTTGAGTCCTTCGAGGCCCGCTGCGGTGTCGACGACCTTCTTCACATCGGAGTCGGAGTCGTAGAGAGAGCGGAACTCACCACCGTCGTTGTAACGCGAGTCCGTCTCGTCGAAGATGCGATCGAGTGTGACGTCCTTGCCCATCACCGGGGTCGGCATCACCTTCGTGATCCGCTCGCCCAACGCGAAGGGGTAGCCGAGGACTCGCGAGGCGTCCTTGACCGCCTGCTTCGCCTTGATCGTGCCGTAGGTGACGATCTGTGCCACCCGGTCGTCGCCGTACTTGTCGGTGACGTAGCGGATCACCTCGCCCCGGCGACGCTCGTCGAAGTCGATGTCGAAGTCGGGCATCGAGATGCGTTCGGGGTTGAGAAACCGCTCGAAGATCAGCCCGTGGCGCAGCGGGTCGAGGTCGGTGATGCGCATGGCGTACGCCGCGATCGAGCCGGGGCCGGACCCTCGGCCGGGACCGACCCGGATGCCGTTGTTCTTCGCCCAGTTGATGAAGTCGGCCACGACCAGGAAGTAGCCGGGGAAACCCATCTGCGTGATCACCCCGACCTCGAAGGCGGCCTGTTGGCGCACGGCGTCCGGGATCCCGTCGGGATAGCGGAACACCAGGCCCCGCTCGACCTCCTTGACGAACCAGGAGTCCTCGCTCTCCCCCTCCGGGACAGGGAAGTGCGGCATGTAGTTGGCGGACTCGTTGAAGGCGACCTCGCATCGTTCCGCGACCAGCAGCGTGTTGTCGCAGGCCTCGCGGAGGTCGTGCTTTTCCGCCCACAGCGCGCGCATCTCGGCGGGTGACTTGAGGTAGTAGCCACCGCCTTCGAGCCGGAAGCGGTTGGGGTCGGACAGGTTGCTCCCGGTCTGCACGCAGAGGAGTGCCTCGTGCGATGCGGCGTCCTCGGGATCGGTGTAGTGAGAGTCGTTGGTGGCGATCGTCGGTAGCGCGAGGTCTTTGCGGAGCCGCAACAGGTCGTCGCGAACCCGGGTCTCGATCGGCAACCCGTGGTCCATCAGCTCGAGGAAGAAGCTCTCCGGCCCGAAGATGTCGCGGAAGTCCGCGGCCGCCGCGCGCGCCTTGTCATAGTCACCGATCCGCAGCCAGGTCTGCACCTCGCCCGACGGGCAGCCGGTCGTCCCGATCAGCCCCGTGGAGTACTCGGCGAGCAGCTCACGGTCAGCGCGCGGCTTGTAGAAGAAGCCCTCGGTGCTCGAGCGAGAAGAGAGGCGGAACAGGTTGTGCATGCCCTGGGTGCTCTCGGCCAGCACGGTCATGTGCGTGAACGCACCGCCCCCGGACACGTCATCCTGCCCGTCGCCACCCTGGTTCCAGCGCACGCGTTTCCGGTCGAAGCGCGAGGTGCCCGGGGTGAGGTACAGCTCGCTCCCGATGATGGGCTTGACGCCCGCGGCGACCGCCTTGGCATAGAAGTCATAGGCGCCGAAGACGTTGCCGTGGTCGGTCATGGCCAGCGCCGGCATGCCCATCTCGGCGGTGCGGCGGAACAGGTCGGGCAGCCGGGCCGCGCCGTCGAGCATGGAGTACTCGGTGTGCACGTGGAGGTGCACGAACGAGTCGCGGGACCCGGACCCGTCTGCCATCGGCGAACGCCGCCCCTTCCGACCTGATGCACTCATGGGACATGCTGCAGCCGCTGCGGGGGCACCGCGGCGGAGCGCTGGGGAAGAGATGTCAGCCTACGGGACCCCACCGACCGGAGGCGGCCGACCCGCCCGGCCCTGCTCGGCCGCATCGAGGCTCTCCGTGATCACCGCGTGGATGATCCTCTCGATCCGGGCGGCCCCCAGGTTCGGAGCGTGCGCGGCCAGTCGAGCCGCGATCTCGGCCTCCCGCTCCCGGTCGCGACCCTCCTGGCCTGAGACCGGCTTGAACCGCTGGACCGCAGCCGTCAGCGCCGCGCGGCGCGCCAATACCTTGCCGAGGTCGGTGTCCACCGCGTCGATCCTGCGGCGGAAGTAGGTCAGCGGGTCGTGACCCGGCCAGACCATGGCGATGTCGGGTGCTCTCTCCTCGTTGTCTCGCCCGTCGGTGCGTTCCAGACTGAGCAGGCCGCGCGCGGAGTAGAACCGCCGGGCGCCCAGGTTCGACTCGAAGACCCACAGACCGAATCCGCCCGGTCGCAGTGACTTGGCGAGGTCGAGCAGTGCGGTCCCGATGCCGTGCCCGACGAGGTCCGGGTCGACGTAGAGCGAGTCCAGCCACTCCGGATCCAGGATCAGGTAGCCCACGGCGAAGGCGTCCCGATCGGCGACCCACAGCTCACGACGTGTGGCCGCGCCGGCATCATCGTCGTGGACGGTCTCGGGCCGCAGCTGTTCGGCGAACCAGGCATGCACCTGGTCAGGCGGGTGCACCGGAGCCGGCATCGACGGCACCGCAGCCCGGCGGGAGGCGAGGAAGAGGTCCGCGAGTGCGGGCGCGTCCCGAGCCACCGCGGGCCGCAGGGTCAGGTCAGGTCTCGACACGGATCAGGTCCAGTGCACCTGTGAGGTCGGCCGGGTACGTCGAGGTGTACTCGACGTAATCACCGCGCTCGGGATGCTCGAACCCGAGGCGGACCGCGTGCAGCCACTGGCGGGACAGTCCGAGCCTCGCGGCGAGCACCGGGTCGGCGCCATAGGTGAGATCACCGACGCAGGGGTGCCCGAGCGCGGTCATGTGCACCCGGATCTGGTGTGTCCGGCCGGTCTCGAGCCGCACCTCGAGCAGGCTGGCGAACCGGTGCGCCTCGAGCGTCTCGTAGTGCGTCACGCTCGCCTTGCCTCCCGCCATCACCGCGAACCGGTAGTCGTGGCGCGGGTGGCGGCCGATCGGAGCGTCGACCGTGCCGCGCGACGGGTCAGGGTGCCCCTGCACGAGTGCGTGGTAGGTCTTGGCGACGGTGCGGCCGCGGAAGGCGCCCTTGAGCACCGAGTAGGCGTGCTCCGACTTGGCCACGACCATCACCCCCGACGTGCCCACGTCGAGTCGCTGCACCACGCCCTGTCGCTCGGCTGCTCCGCTCGTGGCGATCTGGTAGCCGGCTGCCGCGAGGTGACCCACGACGGTCGGTCCGCTCCATCCCGGGCTGGGGTGTACGGCGACGCCGACCGGCTTGTCGACCACGATCACCGCATCGTCGTCGTGCAGGATGCCGAGACCCTTGACGTGATCGGGCACGAGCGCCACGGGCTTGACCGGACCCGGCAGCACCACCTCGAGCCAGGCACCGGCATCGATGCGCGCGGACTTGGCCGGCAGGGCGCCGTCGACACTCACCTGGCCCTCCTTAATCAGGTCTGCTGCCCGCGTCCTCGAGAGGCCGAACAGCCGTGCCAACGCAGCGTCGATGCGTTCCCCGGCGAGGCCCTCGGGAACGGGGAGGCTACGACGCTCCGCGGCGTTCCCGTGTTCACTCATGTCCGCCCGGCTCCGGTCGCACCCTTCTCGCCTCGATGAGGCTCCCCATCGACCCGGACCCCCCGCACAGCCTGGATGATGATCATCGCGGCCGCGAGGTTGATGCAGATGTCTGCGACGTTGAAGACCGGGAAGCGCTCGAAGCTGAAGAAGTCGACGACGTGCCCGCGGAACGGACCCGGCGAGCGCAGCAACCGGTCCGTGAGGTTGCCGAGCACCCCGCCGAGCAGGAGGCCGAGCCCCACCGCCCAGCCGGTCGAGCCGAGTCGGCGAGCGATGACGACGACGACGACCGCCGCGACGGCCGCAACTGCGGTGAGGACCGGCGTGTAGCCGGTTGCCGTGCTGAAGGCTGCGCCGGGGTTGCGGGTCAGGTCGAGGCTGAAGAACCCGGCGAGTACGTCGACGGGGGGACGCCCTTCCAAGACCTCGACCGCGAGCACCTTGGTCGCGACGTCGGTGACGTAGGCGAGTCCGGCAACGAGAGCAAAGAGGGCTTGGTCGCGATCGTTCAGCGACGCTCCTCGCGCTGCTTGCATGACAGGCACAGTGTCGCACGCGGAAATGCCATCACCCTCATCTTGCCGATGGGCTGGCCACAGCTCTCACACACGCCATACGTGCCGTCGTCGATGCGCGCCAACGCCCGCTCGGTCTGGGCGAGCATGTCGCGTGCGTTGTTCGCCAGGCTCATCTCATGGTCACGCTCGAACGTCGTCGAGCCCACATCCGCCTGGTCGTTCCCCGCGCCGTCGCCTGCGTCACGCATGAGGCCGGCCAGCTCCTGGTCAGCCGCGTCGAGCTCGGCTCGGAGCCGGGCGGAGTCCTCATCGAGCTCAGCGCGCACCGCCCTGAGCTCCTTGGCCGTCCACGGCTTCTCACCGGACTTGACGGCCAGTCGCCCAGCCTGAGACCGCTGCCTCGTCGCGGTTGTCCCGGACGCCTTCTTCGCAAGTGCCTTCTTGGCCGGCGTCTTCTTCGCAGGCGCCTTCTTCGCGGGCGTCTTCTTGGCCGACGTCTTCTTCGCGGGCGCCTTGTTGGCCGACCTATTCTTGGCCGGCGTCTTCTTGGCCGACGTCTTCTTCGCGGGCGCCTTCTTCGCGGGCGCCTTCTTCGCAGGGGACTTCTTCGCAGGGGACTTCTTGGCGGTGGCCTTCTTGGCGGTGGCCTTCTTGGCGGTGGCCTTCTTGGCGGCCTTCTTGGCGGTGGCCTTCTTCGCGGGCGCCTTCTTGGCCGGCGCCTTCTTCGCTGCGGACTTCTTGGAGGGCTTCCTCGACGACGCGGCAGCGTTCCTCGCTGCGGTGGTGCGTGCCATGGCGGACGGGCCTCTCTAAGCCTGGTGGTGCGGCAACCGCCCCACGCGTGCGCAGAGGATATGCCCTGACTCGCGCACTATCAACTCTCGCGACGGCGCTTCGGCAGGCGCTGCGCGAGCCCCTCTGACAGGATGGGGGCGCGTGAGCCCGTACCGCCCCGTCCCCCCGCAGGTGGACCTGCCCGCACTCGAGCACGAGGTGCTGGAGCTGTGGCGCGTGGACAATACATTCGACCGCTCCCTCGAGAGCACCGCCGACGCCGAGCGGTCGTGGACCTTCTTCGAGGGTCCGCCGACCGCCAACGGCGTGCCGGGGACACATCACGTCGAGGCCAGGGTCTTCAAGGACGTGTTCCCCCGCTTCAAGACCATGCAGGGCTACCACGTCGAGCGCAAGGCCGGCTGGGACTGTCACGGCCTGCCGGTCGAGCTTGCCGTGGAGAAGGAGCTGGGGTTCTCCTCGAAGTTCGACATCGAGGCCTACGGCGTCGCGGAGTTCAACGCCCGCTGCCGCGAGTCGGTGCTGCGCAACGTCGATGTGTTCGAGCAGATGACCGAGCGGATGGGTTACTGGGTCGACACGACGGACGCCTACCAGACCATGAGCGCGTCCTACGTCGAGTCGGTGTGGTGGGCGCTCAAGCAGCTGCACGCCTCCGGGCTCCTCGTGGAGGACTACCGCGTGGCGCCGTACTGTCCACGCTGCGGCACCGGCCTCTCCGACCACGAGCTCGCCCAGGGCTACGAGACGGTCACCGACCCGTCGGTCTACGTGCGGTTCCCGCTGACGTCCGGGCGGCCCGGCGCGCAGCTGCTCGTCTGGACGACGACACCGTGGACGCTGGTCGCGAACACGGCAGTCGCCGTGAACCCCGACGTGGACTACGTGGTCGCCAGCGGCGCGCTCGAGGGGGGCGGTGAGGAGACGCTGGTGGTCGCGGAGTCACTGTTCCCCGAGGTTCTCGGCGAGGGCTGGGAGATCCGCGAGACGATCCGTGGGCGGGACATGGAGCGGTGGACCTACCAACGGCCCTTCGAGCTCGTGCCCTTTCCTCCCTGCGAGGCAGCACACTTCGTCGTACTCGCCGACTACGTCACGACCGAGGACGGCACCGGCCTGGTCCACCAGTCCCCCGCGTTCGGTCCCGACGACATGGCGGTCGGCCGCACCTATGGCCTCCCGGTGGTCAGCCCGATCCGCGAGGACGGTCGTTTCGAAGCCGGCGTGCCGCTCGTGGGAGGCCAGTTCTTCAAGCACGCCGACGCCGACCTCGTCCACGACCTCGACGCCCGCGGGCTGCTGTTCCGCCACCTGTCCTTCGAGCACACCTACCCGCACTGCTGGCGCTGCCACACCGCGCTCCTCTACTACGCCCAGCCGTCCTGGTACATCCGCACCACGCAGATCAAGGACGCGCTGCTGCGGGAGAACGAGAACACGAGCTGGTATCCCGAGACGATCAAGTGGGGACGCTACGGCGACTGGCTCGAGAACAACGTCGACTGGGCCCTCTCACGCAGCCGCTACTGGGGGACGCCGCTGCCGATCTGGAGATGTGCCGAAGGACACCAGACCTGCGTCGGTTCTCTGAAGGAGCTGTCTGAACGCTCGGGCAGCGACCAGTCCGGTCTCGACCCACATCGGCCCTACGTCGACGAGGTGCACCTCGCCTGTGAGACCTGCGGCGGCGAGGCGCGGCGGGTGCCCGAGGTGATCGACGCGTGGTTCGACAGCGGTTCGATGCCGTTCGCGCAGTGGGGCTACCCACACCGGGAGGGCTCCGCGGCTCGATTCGAGGGTGCCTACCCGGCTGACTTCATCTGCGAGGCGATCGACCAGACTCGCGGCTGGTTCTACACCCTGATGGCCATCGGGACCGCGGTCTTCGACCAGTCCTCGTTCCGAAACGTGCTGGTCCTGGGACACATCCTCGCCGAGGACGGCCGCAAGATGTCCAAGCACCTGGGCAACATCCTCGAGCCGATCCCGCTGATGGAGCGGCACGGAGCGGATGCGGTGCGTTGGTTCATGGCGGCCTCAGGCTCTCCGTGGGCGGCGCGACGGATCGGCCACACCAGCATCTCGGAGATCGTCCGCAAGGTGCTGCTCACCTACTGGAACACCGTCGCGTTCCAGGTCCTCTACGCGCGCACCGCTGGCTGGGCGCCGGGGGACGAGACGCCGCCCGTCGCGGAGCGCCCGGCGATGGACCGGTGGGCGCTGTCCGAGGCACACCGGCTGGTCCTCGCGGTGACCGAGGCGCTGGAGGACTTCGACACCCAGCGCGCCGGGGCGATGCTGGCGGCCTACGTCGACGACCTCTCGAACTGGTACGTACGTCGTTCGCGGCGCCGGTTCTGGAGCGGCGACCCGGCCGCGCTAGGGACCCTGCACGAGTGCCTCTACCTCCTCACCCTGCTGATGGCACCGCTGACCCCCTTCGTCACCGAGAGGGTGTGGCAGGACATGTTCGGGTCCACGTCGACCGAGCTCCCCTCCTCTGTGCACCTGGCGCGCTGGCCGAGAGTCGACCCGGGAGCCGACGGCCTGGTCGACGTGCGCCTGGGAGAACAGATGCAGATCGCCCGGAGGCTCGTGGAGCTGGGCCGGGCCGCGCGGGCCAACGCGAAGGTCCGCACCCGGCAACCGCTGCGCCGCGCCCTGGTCGGGTCCGCCGCGTGGGCCAGGCTCAGCGAGGAGCTGCGGGGCGAGGTGGCCGACGAGCTCAATGTCGGTCACCTCGAACCGCTGTCCTCCGCCGGTGCCGACCTGGTCGAGTTCTCTGCCAAGGGGAACTTCCGCGCGCTCGGCAAGCGCTTCGCCGCACTGACGCCTCGGGTGGCCGCCGCCATCGCCGCCGCCGATCCGGGTGAGCTGGCTCGTGCGCTCGACGAGCGGCAGGAGGCGACGCTGAGAGTCGAGGGCCGGGATGTGCAGATCCTCCCCGACGAGGTGATCATCGCCGAGCGACCCCGAGAGGGGTGGTCGGTGGTCAACGAGCAGGGGGAGACGATTGCCCTGGACCTCGAGCTGACCCCGGTGCTGGTCCGCGCTGGCCTCGCCCGCGAGGTCGTGCGACTCGTGCAGGAGGCGCGCAAGAACAGCGGTTTCCAGGTCAGCGACCGGATCACCTTGGCCTGGCAGGCCTCCGGCGAGGTGGCCGATGCGCTCCGTGAGCACACCGAACTGGTGGCGGCGGAGGTGCTCGCCACCCGTATCCACGAGACCGACCTCGCGCACGACACTGCGCTGCCCGTCGTACACGAGCAGGCACTCGGCCTGAGGTTCGCCGTGCAGAGGGTGTGAGGCCCCTCTGTCGGCGCTGCCCTCAACTGTGGGAGGCGTCCTGGCTGCCGGCCATCGCGTTGGCGCCTGAACCGGTCTGGTTGCCTGACCCGGCCGGCTCGTCGGAGCTGTTGGTGCCCAGCGCCTCGAGCTGCTGCTCGAAGTAGCTCTTGAGCCGGCTGCGGTACTCCCGCTCGAACGAGCGCAGCGTCTCGACCTCGCTGTTGAGCTGGTTGCGCTGGCGATCCAGATCTCCGAACATCTGCTCGCGTCGCTGCTCGGTCTCGGAGTCGAGCGTCTCGGATCGGGTGCGAGCGTCGGCTTCCAGCTGGTCGGCCTTAGCCTTGGACTCCGACTCCACCTGCTCGGCCCGGGTCTTCGAATCCGACTCCAGCTCCTCGGCCTCGGTCCGCGCCTTGCTCACGATCTGCTCGGCCTCTGTCTTGGCGCCGTTGACCAGCTCGTCGGCGTTCCGCGTGGCCAGCTCGAGCAGCTTGGTAGCCGCGCCCGAGGCCTCCGCCGCCGTGTGCACCTCGATCACCTCGCTGGGCTTCGCTGCGGCGGCCTTCGGCTCGGCCTTCGCGGGCGTGGGCGCCGGGGCCGGCTCCTCCTTGCCGGCGGCGGCGGGCTTCGCGGCGGCCGGCTGCGCACCGCCCTCCTGAGCGGAGTTCAGCTTGTTGCGCAGGTCGTTGTTGTCGCGGGTGAGCCTGGCCAGCTCTGCCTCGACCTCGTCGAGGAACTGGTCGACCTCGCCCATGTCGTAGCCCTCACGCAGGCGCACGGGGGTGAAACGCTTGTTGCTCACGTCCTCGGGGCTCAGCGGCATGAACTTCGTCCTTCGTGTCTCGTGTCGACGGCTGGAAACGAGCCGCGGCCTGCCGCGCTCAGGTCAAACGGTACTCCGAACGGCACCCCCGAGGGCAAGGTTGCCCGAAGTGACCGGCTCAGGCGAGCAGGATCTGATCGTTCAGGATCAGCATCAGGTAGCAGATGACGATCACGATCATGAAGCTCAGGTCGAGCGCCACACTGCCCAGCCGCAGCGGGGGGATGAACCTCCGGAAGAACATGATCGGAGGGTCGGTGATCGAGTAGACCACCTCGAGCAGCACCAGGACAGGCCCCTTGGGCGTCCACGAGCGAGCGAAGACCTGCACCCAGTCGACGATGAAGCGGACGAAGAGGAGTGCGAGAAAGATCCAGAGGATCAGGTGGATGATCGATCCGACGACAGGTGCCACGAGTCAGAAGCCTAGATGAGGCCCCAACTAGCTCTGGTTGAAGAACCCGCCTTCGGCGATCCGCTGCTTGTCCTCGGCGGCGACCGAGACGTTCGGCGGCGAGAGCAGGAACACCTTGTTCGTGACCCGTTCGATCGTGCCGCGCACCGCGAAGACCAGCCCGGCGGCGAAGTCAACGAGCCGTTTGGCGTCGGCGTCGTCCATCTCGGAGAGGTTCATGATCACCGGGACGCCCTCGCGGAAGTTCTCGCCGATGACGCGCGCCTCGTTGTAGGTGCGCGGGTGCAGGGTGGTGATCCGCGACAGCTCGGCAACAACCCCGGCTGGGCCGCCGGAGGCGCGACGGCGCTCCGCGATGTTCGCCACGGGTGCGGGCCGCGGGTCGTTGCGCACGGCCTCGGAGCTCGAGCGACCGCTGCTTCCGTCGTCGTACCCCGCGCTCGAGGCGTACTCGTCGTCGTAGCGGTCGGTGTCCTCGAGCAGACCGAGGTACACACCCATCTTTCGCATCGCGCCGCTCATGACTCACGCCCTCCGGTGCATCCGTGTCGAGGCCTCTCTCGTGGTCGCGACACTACTTGATCTGCGCACGCCTACCGAGCACCGCGCTGCCAATGCGCACGTGTGTCGCGCTGGCCTTCACAGCCGCTTCCAGGTCCGCACTCATCCCCGCCGAGATCCACGTGGCGCCAGGGTCCAACTCCCGGACGGCTCGGGCGATCTCGGCGAGTCTCCGGAACGCGGGCGCGGGGTCCTGATCGGGCGGAGCGACCGTCATCACGCCACGCAGTCGAAGCCCACCGGCCTGGGTGAGTCGCTCGGCCAGGGGCAGGACGTCAGCCGGGTCGGCACCCCCGCGACCGGTGCCGGAGACACCCGCCGGCGGGTCGAGGTTGACCTGCACGAGGCAGTCGACGACACGGTCGTGCTCGTGGGCTCCCCGGCTCAGCGCCCCGACCAGCTTCGGCCGGTCGACGGACTCGACCACGTCGGCATAGGCGGCGACGGCGGCTGCCTTGTTGCTCTGCAGGTTGCCCACAAAGTGCCAAGTGAGGTCGAGATCGCGGGTCTGGTCGGCCTTCTCGACCGCCTCCTGGTGCCGGTTCTCCCCGATGTGGCGCACTCCGAGGTCGGCCAGGATGCGCAGGTCGCTGACCGGGAAGAACTTGGTGACCACGATCAGGGTCACCTCCTCCGGGTCACGCCCCGCCTCCGCGCATGCGTCGGTGATTCTCCGTCGGACGCGGTCGAGGTTCTCCCGCACGACGCGCGCGCGGTCGCTGTCGGGGGCGCTCATTCGCGGACCCAGATCATCCCCGCGTTGCGCCCAGACCGCGCGCCCTGACGACGATAGGAGAACAGGTCCTCGTCCTCCATGGTGCAGCGGGCGGCGTCCACGATCTCGACATCATCTCGTGCCAGCTGTGCGCGCACGCCCGCCCCGATGTCGACCGCGGGCGTGCCCCACGACGTCTCGGCGCGCGACTCGGGGACTGCGGTGGCCACCTCGGCGCGCATCTCTTCGGGGACCTCGTAGCAGGCTCCGCAGACGTGGGGCCCCACCCAGGCGACCAGTTGCTCGGCCCCGATCGCACGCATCGCACGGACCGTGTTCGGCACAATGCCCGCGACCATGCCGGGACGACCGGCGTGCGCGGCGCCGACCACGCGGCGATCCACGTCAGCCAGCAGCACCGGGACGCAGTCCGCGGCGCGCACCATGAGCACGACCAACGACTCACGGGTGACGATGGCGTCGGTCTCGTCCGCGGACACGACGCTCGCCTTGTTCACCTCTTCTGGACCGATCACGCGAACCTCGCCGCCGTGCACCTGATGCATTCGCACCAGCCGCGCCGCGGGACGGTCGGCCGGGGTCGACCGTGGGCCACCGGTGAAGGCGTCGACCAGGATGCCGGTGTTCTGCTCGACGGCGTCGCGGTCGTCTCCGCGACCGCCCAGGTTCAGCGACGCGTACGGACCGCCACTGATCCCACCGTGGCGGTCCGTGAACGCGACGTCGATTGCCCCGCGCGTGTCGTGGAAGGCGAACACCGCCGGGTGGTCGCCTGCTACTTCAAGAAGTCGGGAACGTCGAGGTCGTCGTCGTCGAACTGGACCGGGCGAGGCTTGCGCTGCGCCAGCGGCTGCTGGGCGGCACCTGCCTCGCTTCCGGTCGCCCTACCAGTCACCGGGGCTGGCTCGGGATTCGCCTCCCGCCAGGACTCGCGCTGGGGCTGACGTTGACTGACCACCGGATCGGTCGCCGTGGGAGCGGGTGCACTCGCCTCCGCCGGCGCGGCGGGCGCAGGCGCGGCACCCGTGCCGGTAGCCGTGCCGCGAGCCTCCGGCTGGTAGCTGGGCCGGGCTGCTGGGTCGCGCCGCAGCACGTTGCCCGACTCGCGCCGCTTGGGCATGCCGCCGTCGAACCCGGCCGCGATCACGGTGACCCGGACCTCGTCACCGAGGGCATCGTCGATGGTGGCACCGAAGATGATGTTCGCCTCCGCGTGAGCGGCTTGAGAGACCAGCGCGGCTGCCTCGTTGATCTCGAACAGCCCCAGGTCGGAGCCGCCGGCGATCGAGAGCAGCACGCCGTGGGCGCCGTCGATGGAGGCCTCGAGCAGCGGACTGGAGACGGCCATCTCCGCAGCGGCTATCGAGCGCTCTTCCCCTCGCGCGGAGCCGATCCCCATCAGCGCGGACCCGGCATTCGACATCACCGACTTGACGTCCGCGAAGTCCAGGTTGATCAGGCCGGGAGTGGTGATCAGGTCGGTGATGCCGGAGACGCCCTGCAGCAGCACCTGGTCGGCCTGCTTGAACGCGTCGAGCACGCTGACGCTGCGGTCGCTGATCGAGAGCAGCCGGTCGTTCGGGATCACGATGAGGGTGTCGACCTCCTCGCGCAGACCGGAGATCCCCTCCTCCGCCTGGTTCGCCCGGCGCCGTCCCTCGAACGCGAACGGGCGGGTGACCACGCCGATCGTCAGTGCCCCGAGCGAGCGGGCGATCCGGGCCACGACCGGAGCGCCACCGGTGCCGGTGCCACCGCCCTCGCCCGCGGTCACGAAGACCATGTCGGCGCCCTTGAGCACCTCTTCGATCTCCTCGGAGTGGTCATCGGCCGCCTGAGTGCCGACCTCGGGGTTGGCGCCGGCGCCGAGACCGCGCGTCAGCTCTCGTCCGATGTCGAGCTTGACGTCGGCGTCGCTCATCAAGAGCGCCTGCGCGTCGGTGTTGATCGCGATGAACTCGACGCCCTTCAGGCCGACCTCGATCATCCGGTTGACGGCGTTGACGCCACCTCCACCGATCCCCACGACCTTGATGATGGCCAGGTAGTTCTGCGCTGCTGCCACGGCGGGTTGCCTCTCGCTGCTCGTGTCCTGCTGGTGCAGGCCAGACGGGTGTACTCCGGTGGGGGAAGTGGCATTTGCCTGACCGAACTGTAACCCTTTGGTAGAGGGTTACAGTTATGTCAACCTCATGCTTGGCAGAGAACTTAGGTGATCTGCCCGGGTCGAGCCCGACGACACGCGGAGCGTTTCTCGGGTTTCTCCTCTGGTCACTCGCGGGCTGCGCTGCTCCAGGTCACGCAGCGTCGGTTGATCCGACGGGAGGGGGTGGTCTGCTCTCGTAGTTGTGTCCGGTGGGTGTGGTGGTCTCCACGGTCCCGTCGTCGCGGAGCCGGGTGCGCCAGCCGGGGGCTTCCT
>Ga0136617_10000314_pt1 | contig 39548 bp, 31 predicted proteins | sample AntDrymUQ3222106_2_FD_129672 | JGI IMG/M metagenome (GOLD analysis project Ga0136617, IMG submission 129672) | Polar desert sand microbial communities from Dry Valleys, Antarctica - metaG UQ322 (21.06) | ecosystem: Environmental > Terrestrial > Soil > Desert | place: Antarctica: Dry Valley... | reverse complement strand
GACGAAGCCAAAGCCGCGTGAGCGTCCCGTGTCGCGGTCTTCCACGACGCTCGCTGATTCGACCGTGCCGGCAGTTGCAAAGAGTTCCTGCAAATCCTGGCTGGAGGTCGAGAACGCGAGATTTCCTACGTAAAGTTTCATTGTCATGTAGATGTACCTTTCCCTCAGGGGGGAATGAAGAGAAGCTGCGAATCGGATTGGCTTCGGTCGAACGGTAGGAGCGAAGGGACCGGTTTTCGGATGCTCTAAGAGCGGCTTCTGAAGTTGAAATCAGCCTGCTCTCGAACCATCCAAAACGCCAGCGCCAATAGACTTTAGGCGCGGGGCGCATCACCGTCGATGCGCGAGAGAAGGATTAACCGTGCGTCACTATGCACTATTAAGGGGCAATAAGCAACTTGAGACGCAGATACCAGGGAGAGAGGTCCAGGATTTGTAGTAAAACTGAAGGGTGACGAGCCTCAACCAAACTTTTGACAAAGGTCCGACGTAGCATCTTAGGAAGAAATCGATGATTTTACCAGTAATACACTGGGTTCGGTCTTATGGACTCGCACTGTTCGTTGGCGTGGCGCTCCCAATTGTGGTCAACGCTGAGGCCCAGACCAAGAAACTCAAAGAAACCAGGCCGGCTAATGAGCTGTCACAGCTCCACGAGGAATTCATTAAGGCCACCAGAGAATACAAAACAAGCCTGGCAAAGCTGTTGGCTATCTATGAGCGTAACTTAAACAGGGCCGAGGAGAAGCTAGCTCAATCTCAAAAACTCTACGCCGAAGGGCTTATCTCAAAAAATCAACTCGCCGACAATGAAACTGCAGTCGCTAACGCAAAGGACAAAATAATCGAAGGCCAACGGCAGATGGCCAATGCCGACGCCCAGATTGCCGGTACCCTCGTCGAGGTCCAGGCCGAGGCGCAGATGGCGAAAACCCCGTTGCGCAAAGGAAGTCTGCTTCGAACTACGTCGTATATCCGTTACAGTGGTGCCGTCACATGGGCGTTGTCAGACGCATGGAAAGTGCAACGCTTCTTCCTCGATTCGTTCAAGAAGCAACTGCCGGTTGGCGTATTTGGTCAGGGAGCCATGCACGATCGCTGGCGTCTGGATCATCGCAACGCGATGGACGTATCTATTCATCCAGACGGGCCTGAAGGTCAGCTCTTAATGAGCTACCTACGCTCCAATGGAATTTCCTTCCTCGCGTTCCGCGCGGCAATCCCAGGGACAGCTACCGGACCCCATATCCATATCGGCCGCCCGTCGCACCGATTCTGAGTCTCAACCCCATGAGTGCGGCCTGATCACCGCCCTGCAAATTTATTCGCGCTCATTCAGAGCGTAGGCAAACAATCGATTGTTTCTGGCTGTATAGAGTAAGTTTGCAACTTCATCACTAACAAACCGCTCGTCAAGGTCGGTGAGACGAACCGCACGCTCGGCCACGCCCGTATTGACGTTAATGCCCAGTAGACCGCTGCCGTTCGGCAGTTGTGTGTAAAAGTACATCCAGTCGCCTCGCAGCGTGGCTAGCCTTCGCCGGCGCCAGAGAAAGCGCGAGAGTCGTTCAAGCTGGTGTGCTGGATCGAGGCGGTCGAAAAGACGCTCTTCGACATCAATAGACGGCCGTGGCGGCCGTGGTGGGCGGATGTTGGAGACGTCGCGCGCGCGCGAAAGCATACCAAACGAAGAGAATCGCTCGGCCACATATTCACGAGAGTAGTTTGAAGCCACGCTGGTTAAACTGGGAAGTGTGACGTGCGCTGCCAGACCAGACCAGCGTAGTGACGAAATGGTGTTTAGCAATCGAACGCCACGAAAAGCGGTCGTTCCTGTTGCGCCGTAGCGGAAGTAGAGTGAAGCAGCACGCGCGACGACCGCTCCCACAGTCCGCAGCAGGCCGCGGCCCGGTGGGTTGTGACGAGAACGCCAGACATTTCGCCCCGCCGCAAAATCGAAAGCCGCAATCTCATTTCGCCCGCCCACCACGGCTTCCCCACGCTCATTGAGCAGGAGGAATGCAGCCTTCTCCACTTTGTGAGAAGCCTGAGAGCGACGCTTTCCGGTCGAGGCATCAATCACGATCAAGTCATCGCGATCAGCAACCAGAATCGTCGCAGCATCCGGAAGCGTGATGTTGGTGATGCCTTTGTCGGCTCCTTTGAGGCGCCAAAGAACCTTACCGGTATCGACGTCTATTGCACTGACACCATAAGGGCCGCGTTCAACCGTTTCTCCATCCCGAAGCCGGGTAAACTGTCCGCCTGTTCGCACGTAAAGAACCTGGCGCGTGAGGATCATCTCAGGGGTCAACCCCAGATCTTTCGATTCCCAAATCTCTTCACCTGTTCGGCGCGAAATGGACCTCACACGGCCACGCCCCGAAAGGAAGATGGCATGCTCATCGGCAACCGGATCCGCCTCCGTCAGAGCCAGTCCTTCTTCGTTGATGCGAAACTTTTCCCGCTTGCGATCTTTTCCTGTCTCCGCGTCAAGCGATGTGAGGCCTTCGTAAAACAGATAGAGTCGGCCATCCAGAAAAACCGGCGGCCGATAATTGTCGAGTGTGAAAGACACGTCATCGCTATCACTCCAGACCGTTGGCATCATCTCAATTTCACTCTCGAGTTCGCGCTTCCAAAGCTCACGGCCGGCGCCAAGATCGAAGAGGTGGATGACGAGCTTGCGCTTCAACGCGTCGCCGGCCTTGCCGCGTGCATCGCGCACGAAGATTGCAGCGAGCAGGTTGTGGTTTTGATCCAGGGCCATCTGCATTACCGAACCGCGCACTCTGTCGCTCCGCCAAAGTGTCTCGCCGGTGATCAGGTCCGCCGCCTCCAGCCGCGTTTTGTTACCATCTTCAATACTGAGCAAAAGGATGTCTGTGCCCGGCACTGCTGCCAGATCGGTTTCGTCCAATCGCGCATTTTTCCGACGCCACAGGATGTCGCCCGATTCGCCATCGATGGCATAGAGCGATTTCTCAGTTCCCGTCACGACCAATCCCAATTCAGTCGCCTGGTAAAAGAGAACACGCCCGTCGAGCTTAGTTGACCAGCGCTCGGACGGGGACATTGCCGGTACGGTCCCGATCATCCACAGCAAGGCTATCCCAGCCAGTCGTTGCACTAGTACCTTCTTCAAATAGTGACCTGCAGTTAAGAAAGACACGTCGGTACTTGATCTCCGGATCAGTTCTCCACTCTAACCAGTTGTTTACCCAGGTTCTCGCCACTGAATAAACCCAGAAAGGCATTCGGAGTATTCTCAAACCCATCGACAATGTTTTCGGCGTACTTCATCTTCCCTTCCTGCACCCACTGCCCCAACTGTTTCACGCCCTCGGCGAAGCGGGAAGCGTAGTCCGTGATAATGAATCCCTGCATCAGGGCACTCTTGACTAGGAGATATGGCTGAGGCCGTGGCCCCACATCAGCTCGGTCGAGGTTGTAGAGTGAGATTTGTCCGCAAATGACTACCCGCGCAGCCTGGTTAATAAACGGCAACACGGCATCTGAGACGGCTCCGCCGACATTGTCGAAATAGATGTCTACGCCGTTGGGGCACGCATCCTTCAAGGCCTGTTTCATGTCAACGGCCGTCTTGTAGTTGATCGTGCGGTCGACCCACAGCTCACGCTCCAAATACTCGTTCTTCTCATCACTGCCTGCAATACCAATCACTCGACATCCTTTGATCTTGGCGACCTGGCATACAGTCATACCCACCGCGCCCGCCGCGCCGGAGACGACGACGGTCTCTCCTTCTCGAGGTTTACCTATGTCCACCAGTCCAAAGTAGGCAGTCAAGCCCGGCATACCTAAAACTCCCAGGGCGGTTGTTACCGGCGCAAGGTTCGGATCAACCTTTCTTAGCTCTTTCGCTCGAGCTACAGAATAGAGCTGCCAGCCGAGTTGGCCGGTGACGATGTCGCCGGGCTTAAAATCAGCGGACCGTGATTCGATTACTTCGCCAACCACGCCGCCATTTATAACTTCGTTCACAGCAAACGGCGCGACGTACGACTTGCCGTCGTTCATGCGACCGCGCATGTATGGGTCGACGGACAGGTAGCGAGTGCGAACCAGGACCTCTCCATCTTTCGGCTGCGGCACTTCCGCGTCAACAGTTGCGAAATTGTCCATCGCAGGCATACCAGTGGGCCGGCTGGCCAGTATAATTTGTTTGTTTTTCATGGCGGGCATCATACCCCACTCGCGAGGTGGTAGTCAGGAACCCGAAACAGATCCAAAGACGGGATTTTTTTGACTGCAGCGACTCTTCGACCGTATGTTAGTATGTATCGCTCGACGACGCCGTCCCAGGGTTGCCGAGTAATAACTCAGCGACGAAGCCGCCGCGACTTCATTCTTCAAATAATTCTTAAGAGGTAAAGATGCCGGAACTGCGTGGAACACAGGCGACCGACGAGGTCAAACAGGAGTGGACGTTCGCTTATAAGCTTTATTTGAAAGCGCCCGGGGATCCGCGGGACAAGAAAAACGATCGCTCGGAACGAATCAGCTATGTGGCGAAGGAAATGAACCTCACCCACAAACAAGCCAAGCGGCGCGTCAGAAACTACGAGTCGTGGCAGCGCAATATCAAGAAGCGCCTGGTGGAACCTTAGGTCTTAAAGCCGGACCACCGGTCCCTTGCGCTGGTAACCTGAAAGACTTCATCAACACCTCTCCTCTGATCCTTGTTCCCCGGGACTTTCGTGCCGTACTACTTGACTCTATTTAGCAACATGGCTTTACTGCCCACGTATGAAACCGGCATCCCGAGTCTTTAAGGCCCTGGCCGATCCTACGCGTCGCCGGATCCCGCAGGAACTTTAAGCGTGGCGAGCTGTGGGCCGGAGCGATTAGCGCTTGCTTTCCGATTTCCGGGCCTTCGATCTCGCGTCATCTCTCCATCCTTAAAAGGGGCCGACCTCATTTCAGAGCGATGAGAGGGCAATCGCATTCTCTACGAACTGGACCCGGAACAAATCGCTGGAGTGATAGGAGACTCTTAATGCGCCGTTTGCCCGACGCAACTTATTCAGCGGCGAAGGCCCGAAGGAAGGCACAAACATGAAAGTTGCAATCACAGGCGGAACCGGATTTGTTGGAAGGCACTCATTACAAGCTGGCGGGTTTTTGGGAATTGACAATGAAGGTGCCCCTGGTGGCCCTTGCTCAGGTACGCATTCTTCCAGAAGGAGTGTTAGAGCCGGCTCTACCCTGCGACCCGCTTTCCGTTGAGGTAGCTCCTACGCTTAGATTTACCGATGCCCAGGTAAGCAAAGGTTTACCTGCAGCCGGTTCCTTTACCTTTCACGACCCTAAGATGCTGTGCCTGATACTGGTTCCAAAACACTTGTTCTCTACGATGGCGTTTGCGGCCTGTGCAATGGTCTCAATGAGTTCTTACTCAAGCGTGATCCGAGCGATCGCTTTCGGTTCGCGTCCCTCCAGAGTGAATTCGCCACCTCTCTGCTGAAACGATATAACATCAACCCCGTCGACCTTGATACGGTTTACGTTATTGCTGACTACGGGCAGCCAAGCCAGCGTTTGCTGGCGAGGTCCGACGCCATTCTGCACGTCCTCGGCCGGATTGGAGGGGTGTGGAATTTCTTCCGAGTGGGGGGAGTGTTGCCGAAAAGGTTACGCGATCGTCTTTACAACCTGGTCGCGCGCAATCGGTATCGCGTCTTCGGAAAGTACGAAGTCTGTATGATGCCTGAGGAAAAATACCGGAAAAAGTTTCTGGATCTGGTCATTGCGCAGCCATCATGAAACTCCGGCGGATGATCCGCGCGAAAGCGGACGCGCCAGGTTGTGTTGGCCGCCGTCAAGCACAAGGCGAGCCAGGCCAATCCTTCCATCATGGCTCCCAGCACGTCACTCAAGTAATGAGCACCAAGATAAATACGGCTGAAACCGACTAGCAGGACCAGCGAAGCTGCCAGCGTGACAGCCAACACACGCCTGGGCCATGCCCGAATCTTCCAGATCGCGAAGGCCGCTACAACCCCATAAAAACATGTCGCCGCCATTGTGTGACCGCTCGGAAAACCATAACTGGAAAAAGTCAGAATCGGATCGTCGAAATGCGGACGTGCTCGGTGAAAGATATTCTTAAGCACTACATTGAGGAACATGCCGCCGAACACTGTCAGAAGCATTGCTATCAGCCAGTATCGGTGCCGTCGCCGGAAAAGATACAGTGCAAACGTCATTGCTAGCACGCTAACCGCCGCCATCGAATGAAGGTGAGTGATGACCAGCATGGCCCTGATCAAGGCCTGCTGGTGATGAGCGCGAAGCCAGGCGCTGAATCGCACGTCCAAGAGGCTCAGAGGCTCACCGGTCACCACTTCCTCAGCGATCAGACCGAACAGCCAGGTGGCACCGATGAGCAGGAGGGCTCAAATTGTAAAATGCAGTCCACAATAACTCTGCCGCGACAACCGGGCCTTCAGGAAAGCAGTTAGTGCGGCGAAGCGAGGAGCCATTGCGACTTGTCTGAGGTGTTACGATTAAGCGCGCACCCACCCGTCGGGTGTGTGCCGGAACTGCTCGCTTGAAGCTAAGGCAAAAACCGCTGCCTCCGGCTTCCACATTATGCGCTCGACCGTGATCTCAGGATGCTGCAAACGAATCAGGTTGAAAGAATTGGCTTCGCCCCGGCTGCGAGTCGACGTGGCAGTTCCGGCTTGTACGACAAGGGCCGAGTGGCCCTTAATTTTATATCGCTTTGCGGTGTGACCAGTGTGGCTAATGTGTAGATGACCGGCGAGAAAAAGATCTGCTCCGCAACTAGCCAGCGTTTCCATCGCCATGCGTGCACGGCCAACCAGCTCGCTTTCGTGACCACCCTCGGGCAGATCAAACGGATGATGAGAAACGACCACCTTTACGATGTCATCGCTCAGTTCACAGATCTTCTCACGCAACCAGGCGACCTGAACTTCATTGATGCGCCCGGCCTTGATTGTTAGGGACCGGGCAGTGTTCACACCTGCTACGGCCATCTCTTCGTCGGCGTAAAAGGGCTGCATATCGCCTGTTATGTAGCGTCGGTACTTATCTAGTGGACTCAGGAAACGTGAAAACACGTTGTGCAAGGGGATATCGTGATTGCCGGGTACGACGATCTGAGGCTTGGGTAAGGCATCGAGGAAAGCGCGCGCTTCCTGAAATTGCCAGGAGCGTGCCCTCTGAGTCAGATCGCCCGAAACAGCTACCAAATCAGGTCTGATTTCATTAACGAATGCAATCAACGGCTTGACCACCCTCGGGTCAGTGCGGCCAAAATGAATATCCGACATGTGAACGATCGTCCGCATCAGGTTTAGTTTCTACTTCGGTTCATTCTCCACCGGTACAAGCACTCGCAGCGACAACGGACGAATACAATAGTAAAGAGGTGGCTGCATCATCGTCACTTCCCCATCCATTGCCACACGCAGACGGCGATGCTTCGTCTCTATCCATACTTCTTTCGAACACAAAGCGAGAAAGTCTTTGTCATCACGCAAGCCGCCGAAAAGCGCGCGCCAAGCCAGCCGGACAAGTCCCAACCGGCCAGTGTCACGAGTCATATAGAGGCTCAGGCGGCCCGCATGAAGGCAGGATCGAGCACCAGCGTTAAGACTTTCCATCTCATATTCATTGTTACCAATAAAGACTAACGAACTGCGGGTGGACAAGTCTTTACCTTCGACGCTCAATTTAACCTCCAGGAAAGGATAGCGACCCAACACCGCGATGACGGCCCAAAAAAAAGCGGTCCATTTCCGGGAGCCGAGGCGCTGCTGCTTTTCGCGTTCATGGACCAGGCGCGGATAAAGCCCGAGACTCGAATTATTGAGAAAGATGTGGCCGTTTACTTCCCCTACGTCAACCTGGGTGGTATGGCCCGCAACGATGGTGTGCGCGGCGGCTTCCAGATCGAGCGGGATGTGGAGGTCCTTGGCAAAGTGGTTCAGAGTCCCTAGTGGCAATACGCCGAGCGTCTTATCGGTTTCGATTACGGCGGAGGCTACGGCGTTGATGGTACCATCGCCACCTCCGGCTACAACTATTCGGCTGTCGCTACGCGCCGCCCGGCGCGCAAGCTCTCCGACTTCTTCACCGCTCCTGGCCAGCGAGATGTTTGCCGTGCGATTGCTAGCCGCCAAAATCTCAGCGAGCCGAAGGCGCATCTCTTTTTTGTCATCCGCGCCCGACCCAACGTTGATAATTACTTCAATCGATTCTTTCACCTTACCCACCCCACGCACGAACTATCGCGACAGCATACGATGAGAACTTTATATAAGCGAGATGAGAAGGTAGTGGAGGCAGTTTGTTTTTCGTGACTATCTTACTCACACCGCGGGTTTAGCCTGGTGTCAAAACGAGCCCGCCCGGAACCGCTTAAAGGTTTTCCCTAAAGCGTCATCCACTTGGCACGTTCCAACCCGATTAAAACGGTTACAGAAATCAGGAGGTAAGCTTTATCACCGAGCCAAGTCGCGGTGTGAATAAGAGTACGCAAGCTAACAACCCTGACGAGAGAGCTGACGATTCGCTGATGCAGGTTGAAGTAGAGATCTGTTCACACTGACCCGTACGGATGGGGACGACGGATTGAGTTGACACGCAACTTTTCGCTACTCAGTACGCACAGGGTTGTAGCGAAATCCTGTATGATCGCGTCTGATGAATTCATCGATCGAAAAGCCCTATCGCGGTTCTGGTTTAGACCGTCCCTTAGGAGTGCCACTACCACCTCAACGCATGCCGCTTTTCCGCGCCGGCCAGTTACGCAAAAGCTGGCATTACGTCTCCTTCTGGAGTCGGGAGTTATCTTTCTGTGCAGCGCGAGCCAGTGTCGGACCGTTACAGCAGGAATACTGGGGAATTTGGGATCGCGAGGCTAAGCAGTTCCGGGAGGGGTCGCATCGCTTTACGCGCCGTGTGCAAATTGGACCGAATCGCGCGCAAGTGCGGGACGGCGATGCAGAAATCGATATTACATTCGAGTCGTGCAGCAGCTTCGAGGTATACCGGCCTGCCGGCAGGGCCTATATCTGGTCGCACAAGGACTATTGTCAACAGGCGCGCGGCATCGTGCGCTACGGCGGGAAATCGCGCGAAGTTGTTGGGGTCATCTTCGTCGACATCAACGCCGGCTACCACGAGCGACCTACGCAGTGGCGGTGGGCGGCTGGCGCAGGGTTGGACCAGCATGGCCGGATCGTCGCCTTCAACGCCATTACCGGCCTTTTCGACACGCCATTAGAGAGCGAACGCACCATGTGGATCGACGGCGACGCGCAAGAGGTAGGGCCGAACAGTTTTGCAGAGGACTTGTCGACTGTCTCCTTCGCCGAAGGCGGCACCTTGAGTTTCCAACCCGAAGCGCTCATTGAGACTCACGAAAACCTTCTCGTCGTTCGCTCGGACTACTTGCACTGGTTCGGCACTTACACGGGAACCCTGCCCGGGGGGATCGAATTGCGTGAAGCCTACGGCGTCCGCGAGCGCCACGAAGCGTTCTGGTAGCGGCGCCAACCTGCATCCAAATAATCTACTCTTCGGCTGAGAAATGCCCACCATGTGAAGATAGAGAAAAGTGAGAGGCCCACTCTTGCTGGGGTGCTCGAAGAAATTCGGAACCGACGAGATCGATTCACCAAAGTGAGCACCAAGACCGGGACCACAAGCAACTAGAGTAGAAATAGCAGTTGCATCATCGTGGACCTTGACGCTTTCAGTGCCGCGGCTCTTAATGCGTCGTGACTAGTGGCAGTTCAATGTAGCTCGCGAGTTTGAGATCATCGCCCGACGCGTGATAGATCCGCTGTGTGGCCTTGCGATAATCCCCTGGCTTGGCCCAGAAGATGTTGGGGACAAACGTCTGCGGATTACGGTCGTAGAGCGGAAACCAGCTCGACTGGATCTGTACCATGAGCCGGTGGCCCGGAGCGAAGACGTGGTTCGCCGTCGGAAGAGCGTATCGATAGAGGAGCGGCTCGCCGGCGATGAGGGTTTGGGCGTTTCCAAGCTTTCGCGATAGCGGCCACGGAATATGTCAGCTGAAACCATCAGTTGGTAACCACCCATGGCGGGTTGCCCTGCGACCTGATCGGGAAAAACGTCGATCAGCTTGACCACCCAATCAGAATCAGTCCCGCTTGTGGAGGCGATGAGGTTGGCAATCGGCTCGCCGCTGATCTTAACCGGAGCGGTCAGGACTTCGGAGACGAAGGCCACAACATCCGGGCGACCTGACGCCTCGCGCTGATCATCAACCAGCCACCGGGACCAGCTTCCGCCGTCGATCGGGCGGGAGCGGTAAGGCACCGGCTTGGCAGAGTACTGGACGGGGAACGCGTGGGTAAACGTACCCAACGGCAGCGTTGTGGGAAACAATCTCGTATGGAGCCGTTACGGGATGGTTGTCGATCCAGGCTGCATGAAATGCATGGATTGCATTTTCACCTCTGCGTGAACGAGACGAACATATAGAGAGCGCCGATGAGCGGGACAAAGACCAACAGCCTCGACCGAAACGCCTTCGGAGACAAACCCCGGTCCGTGGCTCAGCCCAATCGATCGCCAGAACATCGTGAAAGGAAAAAAAACATTTTCAAGGCGCTTCGAATTTCGGGTTCTTTGTAAATAGCGAGGCGCTATCGAAGCTTGCCTGGTTTGAATATCTCTCTGGCGACGCCGAGCAATCCGTCCAGTTGCTCGAACAGGCCGCGGCTCACCAAGAAGGTCAGGCCAAAGGGTTGAGCCTGTATTATCGCGGCACGATCCTGAACCGTTTGGGGCGTTACGAGCAAGCGGGTACGAATCTCGATCAGGCTTTGGCGGAGCGAGCCGATCTAATTCTCGCTCGCGAAGAAAAAGGCGAATCGCTCTGGCAACTGGGCCGCAAGGAGGAAGCCATTTCAGTTTGGAGCGACGCCGTGAAACGAAATGGACGTCTTGTTTTGGCCGATAACCAACTCGCGGGCGCCGCAGCGTCTCTGGGCAGATCCGCAGAAGCGATCGTCTATGAACAACGCGCCGACCAATTCACGCCCAACAATCCGCATTACCATTGGATGATCGGCCTCCGATTGCAAAACCTCAGGATGAACGAGCTTGCTGAAAAACATTTTCAACGAGCGATCCAACTCGATCCTGGATTCCAAGTACGACGGAAGAGGCGTCCTCAATAAGTGCAGTTTCCGATAACTAAGACACGATACTTCGTCCCTCGGTCCTCGCTGAGCATCTCAACCTGACAAAGGCGTCGGCAGCAATGAGTCATTCTCATCACGCGCACCTGACCCCTGACCTTGGTTTGCTGGCAGACCAAAGTCGGCCATCGGGCGAAAGGCCATGGCCGTTGGATTGGAGATGCCGCTGGCCACCGGTACGGGAGTAAGCTGCCAACCGTCACAGTGTTGCTGGTCGCTACTCTGTTAAAGGTGCCGTTTGTGAAGGTGCGGAAAGAAACAAAGATGAGTCTCTTCGATCTTTCGGAGATAAACGAACGATCAATGTGTTCCGGATACCACATTGGAGCGCGACAGGTCAAGCAATCACGAGGCGACCGGCCCCGCGCCTTTGGCTGCATCGATGAGATTCAAATCGTGATTAGCGACCGGTGAAGAGCGTGTGCTCCTCCACGAAGCAAAGACCATTGCCCCAGGGGTCCTTAACATAAAACGAGCGCTCGCCCCACGGTCGGACCGCGATCTGGCCGGCGCTGTCCCCATGAACGTCCTCTGTGGAAAGGCATCCCAGTTCACTTGCGCGCAGGTACACCGCCTCGAGATCGTTTACTGAAAAATAGATGTAGTCAGGAATCGGTTTAGCACTGGAGCTTCCGGGTGTAGGATCAACAAGTGCCAGAATTACAGCTCCGCAGTCGAAATAGTGACGTGAGGCCCGCGGAATCCTTCTTCCTTCATCTGCAAGCAACTTCGCATAAAACTCCGCAGCTTGATCCAAATCCGGCACTTGCAGGATCAATCGGAATAAAGCTGGCGCATTAGTCATACTCATCTCCTCCGGGCCCGCTCCGGACCTCTTGCCGGTCGGATGGGGAGCGGAATGGGCCCCAGATAAAAACGGATTACGACGGATCAGAAAAGAAGTGGCAGAAGAACAAAGCAGATCTACCGGAGGTAGCAATCTTCTTTATTTCAGCTGCACCCGTGCGCATCCGTGTTCATCTTTGGCTGATTTCCTTATCATTTGTGAGTAATGGTTCCGAGGTAGTGGCGGACGAATTCTCTGCTTCGCTTTCACCACGACTTTCTTTGTTCTGAGATTCATCGCGGTGATCAGTGCCAAGCGTCCACGACGGAGAATCGCTCGCTGGGAATGTATCGATTAAGTTCCGGTCTATCTCTCCCTCACTCATTCCCACCCCGTCCTCTTCTGGTTGGCCCGCCGCTGCTGGTTCTTTATCTTTCGCCATAGATTGTTGCTCCCCTTCTTTTCTACCAGGCGACTGCGTATCTTCCCCGCCGCGGATCGGCACCGGCAGAAGATACCTTGGTTTGTGGGTTGTAGACGATTACTGTGGGCGCCGAAAGCGTGCCCCAGTCGGATTGAACCTTTACCTTGTGGCCGCGCGACTTGAGTTCGGCGATTGTCTTCTCATGGATTCGCGATTCAACATTCAGTGACGCGGGTAAAAACTCGTGATCGTCGAATGAGCTGACATAGTGCTGTGTATCAAAGCGAGCCCCTTCGACTGCTTCCTGCGGGTTCATGCCAAACTCGACGATGTTGAGCAGGACTTGCAGCAGCGCCTGATCCTGATTGTCACCTCCGGGCGTGCTCAAAACCATGAAAGGAGCGTCATTCCTCAGAACCACCGTCGGCGTGAGAGTAATGCGCGGGCGTTTCCCGGGCGCGACGACATTTGGACTGTTGGGATCCATCAAAGCTGACTGCAGACGTTGGCCCATCAATACCCCGGTATCGCCGGCGACCACGGCGGGCAGCCAGGCCCCACTGGGCGTAGCACTGAACAGATTCCCATCCTTGTCGATTACGTTTACGCAGGTGGTATCGTTAGCCCGCTCAACTTCCCGAACCGCCGACGCACGGCTGACACGCTGGGTAGCCCCTGCCAATACAGCCTTCATATTGAGCGGATCGCCGGGTTGCTGCGCCAGGGAAGCTTGCTGCTGGTCGATCAGCGAGCGACGCAAAGCGGCATAGTCCTTAGATAACAGCTGGGTCGTCGGAATCTTCACAAAGTCCGGATCACCGTAGTAACGGTCACGGTCCGCCAACGCAAGTTTAAGCGCTTCAGCCAGAGTGTGAATGTAGTCCGGCGAATTGTGGCCGAGCTTCTTGAGATCGTAGCCTTCGAGTAGGTTGAGTGTTTCCACCAGGGCTGGGCCTGCGGTCCAAAAACCTGCTTTGTAAACTTCGTAACCGCGATATTCTGCTTTCACGGGCGTGCCCACCCTGGCGTGAAAGCGGGCGAGATCCCCGGAGGCTATTAAGCCGCCATTCCTTTGCATGTAGTCGCCGATGCGCTGTCCCACTGGTCCCCGATAAAAATAGTCGCGCGCGGCGGTGAGGCCGAGGTGACGCTTCTCTCGGGCGTTCCTGTTGCGCCGGGACGCTTGCTTTTCGGCGTTCACAATCTCACGCAGCGTCCGGGCAAGGTCGGTTTGTACGAAGATGTCTCCAACCTTCGGCACCTCGCCGTTCGGCATGAAGATGCGCCTGGCATCCGGCCATTGTGAGAAGACAGTGCCGCGCGTCTTGATGTACTGCACACGCAGCTCGTCGATAGGAAAGCCGTCGGCGAGTTCGATTGCTGGTTGGATGACTTCGGCCAGAGACTTCGTACCAAATTGATCGAGCGCCACGACACAAGCGTCAAGCACCGCCGGAACCGTAGCTGGTAGCGGGCCAGTAGAAGGAATCGTTCCGGTTTTGGCTCCCGCCATGGTCGCCATGCCCGAAGCCGCATTCTTTTCGCGGTTGACGAAAAACTCACGGGTGGCCTTCATCGGAGCGGGGCCCATGCCCTCGACGACGCTGACCTCCTTACCCTTCATCTTGATGATAATTGGCACCTCTCCGCCAAACGAAAAATGTGAAAACTCGATCACCGAAGCAGCTAGGATTGTGGCCACGCCGGCATCCGTAGCATTTCCGCCCTGTTGCAGAATGCGCATACCCGCTTCAACCGAGAGTGGGTGACCACCGGCCACCACTCCGCGCCTGCCGCGAACTACGGGTCGAAAAGTTTGAGCGTCAGAGTGCGGGAGGGGATAGGGAACTAGAAGTAGAGCTAGGACCAGTAGGATAACGAGAGATCGACGCATGGCAGGTTAACCTTTCTATTCTGAAGCGGTGCGTCGAATTGTTATCCTGTTCGCGAGGTGAGTCAACGTTTGGCTGGGTCCGCGGGCGTTTCGCCGGCACTGGCGAGAGCAGCCTCGCCAAACGCAGAGACTAGTGTGCGTCTAAAGGGTGGCCCGCCGAGCCCGGATGCGGGTGCATATCGTTATCCGCTGCTTAATCCAGGACGGCAAATGGCTCGCTGTCGCTCGCGGCGAGGTGGCCGAGGACTGGTGCTGATCAGCGATCTCAGGTCAGCGCAGAGCGATTTGCGGAACACATTGGGATTCGTCGTCAGAGATGGGTGCCTCAGCCTGCCGTCGTTCAAGGGCTGCGACGCACTAAGCGGATTGGAAACTTCAAGCGTGCCCAAGTTAAGCAGCCCCGAATGGGGTATAGTATGAGGAGGGGCTAGACAAAAAGAGAGGGCGTCGACCTCCCCCAAGACCGACGCCCTTACTTTTATCTCAGTTCTCCCATGGAGAATTAACGATAGGACATCATAGATCTTCCCTAAAGCCTTAGGTTGCAATTATCTTGCAAAGCATTAACGACGTCGTAACAAAATTTTTCCAAAGCGTTGGCGCATTGAGGTACTTCCGACCAAGGTTTTCATGTTTTCGCTATCCTCCTTTCTCCCGATTCCAATCGCAAACCAACAGCATTAGAAATACTCAATGTTTGAACCAAAAACTTCACCTTATGGCTCCTGGAAGTCGCCCATTACCTCGGACTCAATCGTGAGCGGCTCTGTCGGCCTTAGTCAGCCGACCATAGTCGGCGGGGATATTTACTGGCTTGAAATGCGGCCTTCAGAGGGTGGGCGCAACGTAATAGTGCGACGTCATGCGTCGGGAGTAGTGACGGATATTAATCCTGCACCGTTCAATGCCCGGACACGCGTACATGAATACGGCGGCGGCGATTATGTCACAAGCGATGGCGTGATCTATTTCTCAAACTTCGCCGACCAACGTCTATACAAACAACTCCCAAGCGGGGAGCCCGGTGTTATTACTCCCGAAGCTGACTTGCGTTATGCGGATGCGGCCGTCGACGCCAAACGACGACGATTGATCTGCGTGCGAGAAGACCATACAGTCGCCGGACGCGAAGCGGTCAACACGCTCGTGAGCATTGGGATTGACCGTGTGTATGACAGCGGACAAGTGCTGGTTTATGGAAACGACTTCTACTCATCACCACGAGTGAGTTCCGACGGTACCCGACTCGCCTGGCTTACCTGGAACCATCCGCAGATGCCCTGGGATGGCACTGAACTATGGACGGGTGACTTTCAAGCGGACGGCTCACTTACCAACCTTCAGCGTGTTGCCGGCAGTTTCACCGAATCAATATTTCAACCGGAGTGGTCGCCCCACGGCACGCTCTATTTCGTATCGGATCGTAACGGGTGGTGGAATCTATATCGGCGCCGGGCCGACGGAGAGTTTGAGTCGGTAACTGAATTAGACGCCGAACTCGGAGTTCCGCAATGGATCTTTGGGATGAGCAACTATGCCTTCGAATCGGAAGACAAGATCATTTGCACCTACTATGATCGCGGCATCTCCAAACTGGCCTCGATAGATGGTCGCACTCGTATATTACAGCCCATCGAGACCAACTACACGGATATAACCTTCTTGCGGGCGGCGCCCGGTCAGGCTGTGTTCCGGGCAGGCTCACCTGCCGAGCCACCATCGATTGTCAGATTGGATCTCAACACCAAATCCTTCGAGGTCTTGCGCCGGTCGAACAATCTGGATATTGATGCTGGATATTTTTCCAGTGCCCGCGCCATTGAATTCGCCACCACAGGTGGCTTAACTGCTCACGGATTTTTTTATCCGCCTAAGAATCTTGACTATCGCGCGCCTGACGGCGAGCGGCCACCCCTTCTGGTGAAGAGCCATGGGGGACCAACATCCGCGGCCGCAACGGCCTTGAGCCTGACAATTCATTACTGGACCAGCAGAGGGATTGGTGTGTTGGATGTGAACTATGGCGGAAGCACTGGTTACGGTCGAGCTTATCGAGGGAGGTTAAATGACCAATGGGGCGTAGTGGACGTTGACGACTGCGCGAACGGCGCGTTGTATCTCGTGTCGCAGGGGGAAGTCGACGGCAACCGTTTGATGATCACGGGCGGCAGCGCCGGAGGATACACAACGCTTTGCGCGCTTACTTTCCGAGACACTTTCAAGGCCGGTGCCAGCCACTATGGTGTCAGCGATGCGGAAGCACTAACAAAAGAGACTCATAAATTCGAGTCGCGATATCTCGATAGATTATTTGGTCCTTATCCGGAAAAGCAGGAAATCTATTTCCAACGTTCACCAATCAATTTCACAGATCGCCTGTCATGCCCGACGATCTTTTTTCAGGGACTCGAAGACAAGGTCGTGCCACCCAACCAGGCCGAAGTGATGGTGGAAGCGTTACGCGCGAAGGGAATTCCCGTGGCTTACGTACCCTTCGAAGGCGAGCAGCACGGCTTTCGACAGGCAAAGAACATCAAGCGCGCTTTGGATGGAGAGCTGTATTTCTATTCAAGAGTTTTCGGTTTCGCACTTGCTGAGGACCTGGAACCGGTGCAGATCGATAATCTCGTCTAAGAAGGATTATCCGCAGATTTCGCAGATTTCACAGATTTCGCGGAGCGCAGTTAGCATCAGCAAAAGGGAACGATTCACGAAACTCCACGAAAAGACCAAGGATAATTAGTGTTAGTTGGTGATTCGTGGTCGTTTCTTTTCGTGCAATTTGCCTAGTCTGTGGATGGTATCTGCGGACAGTCCTCACTGCAGGGGCTTGTCGGCAATTGTGGCGGCGCTACCGCCACGATCGGCTCCTCTGAGGAGGCCACTTTCATCAACGAAAAACGACATCCTGCCGGTCTTTCCGTATTCGAGCGGTACAGCGCTGGCTTCAAACTTGGATCCCACCACTGTCAACTCGATCTTGTAGCCATGCTCCTGTAACAGTTCTTTTGTCACCAGGCTCTGCTCCACCAGTTGATCAAGCGTGCCGCAATTTCCTTCTCCCGTGGTCGCCTGGTAGGTGGCCTCCGCGCTGTGAAGCATCCTCAATGCACTTTGCGCCATTGCTTCATTTCTCACGAGGGGAGGTTGATTGGTCTCGCTGGCAAATCCGGCGATAAATAACAAGACCAGATTCTTGGGAACATGCAGCTCGTGGAGAGGCCCCAACCCTTCATTCGAAATCGCGTACGTAACCGGTTCGGCTGTCGGGCTTAGCCGCGAGAGGAAATCTCGAAGCGCATCATTCGTAGTCAGGTTAAGGTCTTTGCTAAATCCGCTATAGCTGTCCATCAGCGCGGGTGAGACATAAACCTGGCCCAACACCTGGCGCGGTTGCCAGCGCGTAGAGTTCCTGAAACTGCTATTTCCCGCGAGGGTCTGATGATTCAGATATGAATCGACGACGTTGCGAACGGCCTTGGGATCAGAAGAGACAATCAGAAAGTTGCCGATGAACGCATACGAAATGGCATTAGCATAGGTGACAAGTTCAGTGTCGTCGCGCTTCTCAGTTTGGGCCATTTGGCTCGCACCTTTGAAGCCAACCGCGTCGACGATCTTTGGTATCAACGTGCGGACCGCCTGCTTGTCTTTTATGGAGATTGCGATCACGGGCTCAGATCTGGATGATGCTGGCGCTGTATTCTCGGCCGCTCCTTCAACCGTTGGTTCCAGAGAAGCAGACGCGGAGGAGTGCGGACCGCTCACACCAAGGGTTTTAACCGGCACGCTCAGCGCTATCTCGTTGCCGAAGAGCGGCAACAGATCCTCCTTAATTTTGAGACCCAGTTTTTTCTCATAGACGGCAAACGGTGACTCCGGCTGATTAGCCTTGATAGTGGGTCGGATTGTCCCGCGCATCTCGTTTTCTCGGGCCGCCGTTTTCAGCGTGCCCTCAAAGATCATCGGAAGATCGAGTGAGAGCGTCACCAGCAATTCCGTGCTGGCCGGTAATATTGAGGGAGCCTCGGGAGCTAACGGTGGTCCAGAGACCAGTTGCGGAGCAAAGGGTATGGCATTTCCCTTCCCTTCAGGGCCATTCACCAGGAGTGCGCGCACGACATAGGTGTCAGTATCGAAGGCAATGCCAACTCCAATCGCTTCTGGCCATCTTGGTCTTCCAAAAAACAGTGCGCTGGTTAGGTGGTCGAGAGCAGATGGACCTCGGGCCGCTAATACCTTTGGCGAATTACTCTGCGACTCAGGCTGAGATGTACCCAACGTGGTTTCAGCAGAGGTAGGAGGATCAGGTGGGGGCGGGGGCGGCTCTTCCGGCACCACATCAGGCATCACCTCGTCGTCTGAACTACTCTCTGCAACGGCGGCCGGCGTTTGCTTGGCGGCTTCGCTGGCTTGTTGTTTTTTCTCCTCTTCACGCATCTGGAGCATTCGTTCCTGCTCCTCTTTTTCTGCAGAGGCCATATCGAAATAGAGAAAAACGGATTCAGAGTTAAGCCGGTCGTTCACCTGACGAAAGTTTTGATCCTCGGTAAGCAACCGACTCCCTGTCGGTCTCAAGGTCTTAAACGTAAATTGCGAATCGCTGATAAAGACCAGCGCGCCTGACTGCTTTAGACTGTAGGGTGACGGTGGCGACGCCTCCTTTGGCTTGACCTCGGAAGGCTCATTCTTTCCCGGACTTGAACTCGGGGCACTCTCCGGCGCAGGCGTGGGCAGAAACTTGGGCAGGAACTCCTTCAGTTGTGGTTCAAATTTTTGTGCTTCTTCAGCAGAAGGAAACTCAAGGACGAACAAAGCTTGGGGAAGTTTGGGACGTGACGGCCAGGCCGCAAACATCAGCCGCGAAGTCATCAGCGCATCAGCGTGAGAGTTGAGCCACCTCACCAGTGTTTTGAATTCTTTCGGAGGAGTCACCAGGTTCATTACCGGATTCACAATCTCGTTGATACCAGCCGAGCGGAGCAGCTGGCCCACGCCTCTAACTTCGCCGTAAATCTTGTAGCTATCGGCAGCGAGAAGTGTCTCAAAGGTGAGCGCAGGCTGAGATGGTTTAGCCGGCGGTGACGGTTTGGGCGCTGCGGGCCGGCGGCGCTGTGCATTCAGCGGTGCGGCGATCAGGACTAAAGTAAGGAGCAACCGGGCTATAGTTGCGACAGTGGCGATACTCTTACTAAGAATCATTTAGGCTTCCCTTTTGGAACCTAGGGCGCTAAGCATGATCAGGCGCCGTCTCCAGACAGTGAAAAACATGTGCATCGTCTGCTAAGCCGCAAGTAAAATCAATTCTAGAAGAGCGCCACGGTTCGTGGATTCTCTTTATTAGTCGAACCATTTCTTGCCGCAGCATTGGCCTCAGCTGATCATAAGGCACCAGGACACCGGGAAGACCAAACAGCCTGGCCCTACCTGATACTCACCGAATGTTATCTGGACCCCGTCGCGAGTCAAATGCCACCCCGGGTAGTTCTCCGCTTTCGGCTCAGTTCCTCTGTGCAGCCATTCTTCGTCGCCGACTCCGCCACCCCCACAGTTCAAGCCGCGTGACATAAACTCCTTCACGCAGTAAAAGGCGATTGTCTTCATGAACTTCGTTTGGCCGTTAAAGCTCTCTTCCGCAAGTTCGATGCTTAAGAGTTCTCGCGTTGCATAATGCATATCGTAGCTTGTTGCGAAGTAGTAGTCCTGCTGGCGCTCCCTGCCATCCGGATACTTTCTATTCTTCCAGCAGAACCTACGGAAATTCTTAAGGTCATTCTGAACTAGGCCCCGTACATAAAGGTTAAATTTCCGCTCCTGCGGGGTACGCGCTTCATGGATCTGTGGATAGCTGATTTTCAGTTCATATCTTAGACGTTTATCCTTCTGCTCAAGATCAGCTGAGACTATCTTAATGTCACCGGAAAGATATGCCTCGCCTTTAGGAGCAGGTGCGGCCGGATTGTTTTCCTCCTGAGTGATCGGAGATGAAGTAGCGGTCGGCGGGGGAACGCTAGTGCCCACACTCTCTGATCTCTCAGCCTGGTTACACGCACTGAACGCTGAAACTGCGACAATAAATGAAACTGAACAGTAGAGAGAAGCATAGAGTTTCATTGTCTCTACCTACTCTCACTAACGCGCCGCCAGACAGCAGGCTCGCCTTCTGCATCAATCAGCCTTTTCACTTCACGATAAGCAGCGGCGTAATCGGCCTTGATGTCTTACGCTGTCGAGGGTCGTGACAATTTCAGCTCAAGGTTCGCGAGGGTTATGTCAGTCTTTCGCAAGTAACGCGCAACTCTTGGTCCCTCACCAGCAAGCTGCAACGCCAATCCTTCCGCAAGCCAGCGCGGGGCGCGTCCGTGGGCGATAGCTTCAATCACTGAATGTACGAGTTCGTGGGCGAATGGTTGTTTCAAGGATTCGTCGACGTGCGAGCAGTTCGAAAGGCTGCAGCTCGATTCTGTTCCGAAGCGTTGCGGCCGCCACCCAGGGCGGTTGACCGGTTCTACCGACGAAGTCGCCGGTGCTTTCATTGATGAACACCTCCAAAGTAGGTAACTGAAAGGAAACATCCCGGGTTGAAACACGCCGGATTAAATCAGCGCGGTTTGACTCCAGCAATTTCAACACATATTCCACATCCCGTTGGCTGAGACTTACTGGATAACTCAGACGAAAATGTTCGCTGGAAAGAATCTTCCGAGTCGTGGCTGAGCTATAGTCATTATTCGCAGTTCTATCCCCGGCTTTGAACGAACGGTAGTGATCATTCCACAGCAAGTCGCCTAAAAACTTGTGTGAGACAGAATCACTCGACGGTAAAATTAAACGCGTTCCGGGAAAATACTTCGCCAGAATCTGCTGGTAACCGGCGCCACGTCGGGCCATCACGTGTGCCCCTTCCTGGCAGAGGCCCAGCCCGTGGCCAAAGCCAGTGCCGCGAAAAACGTAATTAGACCCCGCCCGTGAAATCTCAAAGCGCGAACTCTTGAGCAGGTTCCATCCGAGGGCGCGGCCGACGATGATCTTGAGATCCCACCCTTTGACAGTACGACGACGAGCGCCGTCGACAGTTATTAACTCGGCACGGCCACTGGCATCTCGTCTGGAAACCGTGACCCTGGTCAGACCTCCCCCAACCTTCGTCCTGGGGTCACTTTCGAGCGCCCTTAGTAAGTTTGCAGAGGAGATCACGTCTCTCCAAGCGTTATGGGGCGTCGTCAGGCAATACTCATCGGCGCCGCCCAACAGGTACGAAGGGGCTTTCACTCCCCAAAGCGTACCTATATTCGCTGTCACCCCACCGCAGGAGGCGCTGAAGTATGAATCAACAATACGGTCATACTTATCCCGCAAGACTTGCCCTGCGGTCTCCCGCACAGACTGGGAGATCGCAGCCGAAATCTGCAAACTGCTGGAGCGCGTATCTACCAGCCCCCCACCCGGGCTGCCCGCGCGTGGACCCGGCATCGAAAAATACCTCTGGCAATGCGTGGTGGTGCAAAAGTCGTAGCCATCAATTGCGTGACGGCGAAGGTTCCTCACTGCATAAGTGCGACTCGCAACTGCCAGAGCCTTGAGTGCCTCGGCCTCCATTTCCGTGCTTCCTTCCGCCGCCAACACACCGAGTATGTAGCTTTCCAGCGGCATCGTCCGCGTTAAGTTTTCGCGAACCAGATGGACGCGTACGTCAGAGGGAGGGACGGGGAGATGATCTCGTCTCTGCTGTAAAGCACTCTTGCTAAATCTCTCGGGTTGCCTAAATTCGCAGAGATGGTCCAACCCAAGAGATCGCATTCCAGTTAACTCAGGACCGGTTTGACGTCGACCGTCACCGCGTTCCCCCATCTCCCTATTTCCCCTTCCCCCCGTCTCCGCATCTTGACGCTTTCCGCGAACGTACGCCTCAAAGATTGGACGCGCGGCCTCGGCCGCGTCAGCCCCATGCGCCCGCTTCAGAAAAACCAGGACGGCTAGCAGCGTGTTTTCCGGTGCCGTAGGCGACTCGCCAATCCGAGAGGCAAAGCCCACAAACCAACCGTGGGTACGAAATCCGCCGCTCGGTGAAGCTGTACCGGTCTTGCCGAAGACATAGAACGGAAGCGCGTGTAACCCCACGCGCTCAGCAGTACCGTAGCGAACTGCGCCGCGCATTCCATCAAGGATCAGTTGCCGGTGTTCATCATCGATCGAAAGCTCCCTCCGATGCCGCGCAACAAAACCTGCCTCGGGCGCGATCTGTGGCACCAGCAGATGACCACCGTTAACCAGTGCTGAATAGGCAGTCAGTAATTGTATTGGAGTGACCTCTATTTGAGCGCCCTCACCCAAAGCGCTCTCCGCACGCCATTGCCCATGCGGCAGTTTGCCGGCAGCTTCTCGGACATCGATCCGATTGATTTTCGTGGGTTGACCAAAACCAAACTCAGAGAGAGTTGAATTGAAACTAGATTCCCGCAATTGCTCGCCGAGTTTGCCGAAATAGTAATTGCACGAGTAGGCGAGTGCCTCCGCCGGCTTTAATGGCGGCAGACTTCGTGGATGAGAGCAAACGGTTTTGAAGTCTTCATGAGTGAAATGCTCGCGACATAACGTGCGCGAGTCTTTTTCAATCGTTCCCAACCGCAGTGCAGCCAGCGTGCTGAACGGTTTGATAGTCGACCCGGGCGCAAAAGCTGCTTCAAAGGCAAGCTTCGGATTCGCGACCGCTCGAACACGGCCAGTCCGCGGATCCATCACTATAAACATACCCTCACGATTGCCTAGCGCCGACGCTACCGCGATTGACAGGTTCCGGTCGATACGATCCTCTCGTGGTACGAGCGACGGTGCATCGGGTGAAACCACTGACCAGAAAACCGGTCGAGCAGACTCGACGCCCCCGACTGCAGCAGCTAAAACGGCCACTGCAAATAAAACGGTCATGTAGCTCTTCACTGGGACCGCTGACGTCTCGCCCGCACGGCGTTGACGGCGCTCCGTTCTCCTTGATAAACCATTGAAGCCGCGGATGAACGCAGAGGAACGCGGATCTGAACAAGAAAAATAGAGTTGTCTCTTCATCCGCGGGTATCCGCGTTAGTTTGCGGCTTCAATTTCGTTGGCCATTCTCGATTCGTTTTGCAATGTGAGCCGCCGGATATCAGACCGGGTCGGTCGTGTCCTAGTTTCATTTTCTTCACCTGCCTGTCCACATAAGGTAGGGACGGAAATTCAAAAACGATCCACGAAATACCACGAAAGATCACTAACAACGTTTTCGTGTTCGTTCGTGTGGTTTGGTGGATCGTTTGTTCCACCGAGCCAACTCTCAAATTAGGATGCCACCGACCGGTAGCGACGAAGCTTGCACCACCATTTAAAGTGCGGCGCGAAGAGTCGGTTACCTGAGCATCGAGTCGATAACTGTAGTCCCAGGGATCGTTTTCATCGGCTTCGGGAATTCGAAACTCAACATTCAGCTGGCCGTCGGCGTTAAACTTGCCTTCACTCTCCTGGACCATGTCGTTCCCGTAACCATAGTGGTCGGAGTAGTCATCGTCGCTCTCCGTTTCGTCGCTTGTCTCATCCGCCTCTTCTCCGTATCCCCAGGCGTAATACCGCGAACGATAGATGTAGTATTTCACTTCCGCATTCGCTACCGGGGAGCCGAAGAAATAGCGAGCACTGACTGAAAACTGCATCTTCTCCCCCGCGTTGATGTATTTCTTCGGCGCTGAGACTTTCACTTTGTATTCAGGTTTCTTATATTCGGCAACTTCGAAACTGCCGCGGGATGTGCCACCGTCCATCTCGACCACAATTCGATAGTTCCCCAGGGCGGCTTCTTCAGAGAGTTCCATTTCGCCATTAAATGTGCCGCGCGCCGACAGTGGCAGTTCCTTCGCGAATAGGCGGGCGTTATTTGAATCCTCGATCGCGACATTCACCGTGCTTTCATTTATGGATTTGTAATTTCCGCGCTCATCCACCGCCCGCAAGATGCCCTTGAAGTAGACATTGTCCGAGGGTCGGTAGACCGGCCGGTCCGTATAGATATAGCTTTTAACCTGGGTCTCCTCATCTTCGCCTTGATAACCACCAAAGTAGTACGCCTGGAGATCGGAGATGGCGAAATTGTCGCCCTGATTGGCGAGAATCAGGAAAGAATCGGATCGAGTGTTATCGGTGGCGGGATCGACATCCGCCCCGGGTGAGTTAAGAAGCTGCTTGTCGATACTGGTTCTGAGAATCCCTTGTCTGTCTGTTACTCCGCCGGCAACTGCCTTTCTGTTTTTAACGATTTGAATCTGGGCATCGGGACGGGGCTCTCCTGTCTTCCGGTCCACGGTGTAAATGAGCATCTCGCCCTGGCTTGTCGTCTTATCAACCATCGTCAGATCGGTTACGACCACGACGGTATAAGCCCTCAGTTCTCGCCCCACCGCCTCAACCAGGTAGACACCCGGCTCGCGTTTGCCCATTGGAATCATGCGACGGTCATACTGGTCCTCGAGCGGCGAAAGAGGTTCACGCCAACTACTAACTAGTTGATCTGGATTCAAGAGAGGTACGCAATTCAAACACGATTTGCCTCCAAGCTATTCAAGGATCTTGAGTCGATAAAACCCGAGGAAATTGGGATTGCTTTCCACCGGCCGCCAGCGTTTGGTTGGGTGTTGGTCCAACACTGACAGCTGGACCTTCTTCACTGTTCCCTGGTCGACTGCCGATGCGCCCGTGTGGTAGATCACCCAGTCGCGCGCCTCCGCAGTGGCGATGTGTGACTCCCCGACAGGAATCATCACGTGATAAGGAAACTTATGGACCCAGGGTTGGTGATAAAAAAGTAGGTCGCCCGGTTGGGCGAATTGACGGTCCCGGCTGGTCAATCGGCTGTTAAAGTTTTTCAGTGTGCGAGCGTCAGCGAATTCTGAGAATTTTGCCTCCGCGAGATCAGTGGTTTTGTAAGCTCCAAAATCGGTGCGGAAGAGTTTCTCTCCGAGCGAGCTTCGATCGAGATAATTCGTGGACCCATCCGCTGCAAAAACTTCATAACCAGGGCCCATCTTCTGAAACCAGGCGCGATCGTGGCTGCGCACCGCTTCGCGCCAGGCGAAACGAACGAGACCGGCGCAGTCTCGCTGTTCCCCGTTCCATTGATCGTTAATCCGGTAGAACTGCATTTCGGCAATACCGGTAAAGGTGCGCTTAAAATTCTCCCGGTCGCGGAAGGAACTGAGTTCAGCCGCATCCGGAATTCCATCGTTGTCACTATTAAGGGAAAATGAGTTGGTGGGGGGTCGCGGTCCTTGGTAGGCAGGCCGCGATGTTACAGATGTGCTAACTGTCTGGCGCTTGCCGAAAATATTACTCCGTGTCCCGTCGATCGAGAAATACGACATTAGAGACACAACCGAAAGCCACGGCAGCAGCACGATAACAAATCGTAAATTTTTGACAACCGCCAACATCCCTCCGCATTATTGGGAACTGCGGGTCTCGCGACGAGGCGGGGGCAAACAGTCTCTGCACAGGTTAACCTCTACCGGCGCTGCTATTGCTACTGATCGGCTCTCTGTGGGTAACCACAGTCCCAATGGTCTTCTAAAGTCCACCTCGGGCGGGCAACTTTGTGGAGTGCGGTGGCAAGCGCAGCGGGACACCGATTTGGATTCAGATCTGACTCAAACCCAAAGCGCCGTCGACGCTTCGCTCTGCCGGCGCACTGCAAAAGTCGAACAAGCTCGACCTGGCGATCTGGTGATAGCCGTTTTGGATTGCCTGACGTCCTTGTGGCGATGGCCTGGTACTGTCTTGAACCGTACGAAACCTGAAAAAAAAGACTGTTGCAAAATCCATCAGCGACAGTTAGATTGAAGCCAGCCAATCATACTCAAGGCGGAGGACCCCCCAGTCGTTTTTGGGTGTGCCGCCGCCTTCACATAATTTGCGTTGGAGGTATAAAAAGTGCCGACAGGAACTTGCCCGGAATGCGATGCCGATGTCCACGTAGATTTGGACACGGATAAGGGCGAAACGGTCTCATGTGAAGAATGCTCAGCATCACTGGAAGTAGTGGGTCTCGACCCAGTGGAGCTGGATATTGTTGACGAAGAAGATTTGGATGACGACGAGGAAGACGAGGAAATGTAAGAAAAAGTCGGCAGGAGCAGTTGGCAGGAGGCGGGCTGCAAGGCACATTAGCTCGACTGTCTACTGCTGCTGTCGACGGTTTTTCCCTCCTGCCTGGTATCCCGGACGGCTTTGCCTGATAGTCGCACCCGGCGGTCCTTCGACCTTGAGCGAATGGAATTGACCATCCCGCCGTTTTTCTTCCACAGGGTAAAATGCTAAGACGTAGGCAGAAGTAACTTCTTCGGCCAGCGCCCGAAAGAGAGGCGCATAATCCTTCTCGTTTGCATATACGCTCCGCCCCCCAGTCAAATCGGCAAGTCCACTCACGTCCAGCGGGGTCGGTAACGGGGACTCCGTCGAAGCCGTCATCATCCCGGAGTACGAGGGGAGTGTGACAACATAGACGCTGACGTCGGCGGCATTGGCTCGCTCAATAACCGTTTGCGGAGCGATGGTATCGCCGACCGGAAAACCGTCGGTTACGACAAGCACCGCCCTTTTCATCAAACGACGATCTCGAGTACGAGGAGCATGGCGGACGATTAACCGGATAGCGTCGTCAACTGCGTCGTAGGTGTGGGTTGAAAGCCCGTTCGGCTCGCGGGCTAGTTTTTCAAAAGTTCGATCAAGGGCGGTAGGATCCGAAGTGAACTTCTGCAGGGTCTTCACGTTCATTCCAAATATCATCACCGCATACACCGCCTGCTGATCCGCGATGCTGGTCGAAAAGGCCTGGAGGGCATTGCGCAGTCGTCCCATCTCCTCCGCCGTCATGCTGCCCGAGATGTCTAAAGCAAATACCAGCGCAAGAGGTCGCGGTGCGGCAGTTCTTCGCTCCACTTGAAAAAAGGAGATCGGTTGTTCAATACCGTCACTGAAGAGCTTAAAGTTCTCCTTGCGAAGGTTCCGCACGGGCGCGCCTTGCACATCAGTAACCGTAACGTCCACGGTGACTAGATCTGTGTCGATACGCAGTATCTCATCGGGTTCCTCAGTCCGCGCGGGCCAAACACGGCGCGGGCGCTGAACCGGAGGGGCCGGGTCTTGCGCAGCAGAGGATATAAGGCCCTGCCCAATCAAAAGAAGCGCAGCCAGGATTAGAACAGCGACCTTAAAAGCCCTTCCGCTGTGGTAGGTAGGGTAGTTCACATTGGGGCGTCCAGATTTGTTTGCTGCCTCGAACTCGATCCTCTAAAAACCCGTCTAGAAGATTATACGAACTTAGTTAGATGCCGCCAAAGGCCGGCTTGGGCATGTCTAACCGGGTTCGTGACCCAGACCACAAAATTCGACTTCCACTCAGTTACAGAGCCGAGGTGCGGTTAAGCCCGGGTCTGGCGGCGTCCCACTCAAGCGATGTGAAATCTCCCGACATTACGTGGGCGAGTGGTTAGGTGACTTGAACCCCATCGCTGCCGCTCCCCGGTCCTGTAGGTGAATGACTCCGTGCCGCCGTGACGAGCGTGCCCCAGTTGCTTGGACAACATGCGAGCTGATTACCGGCATCAAGTAAGCAGCTTCAAAAAGCCAGGCTGAGTAGTTTTCCTATTCTCAGTTTCTTTTCGTGTCTGATGAAGGAAATCAGCGATTCTTGAATCAAACGTAGCTTTCAACGCGTTCCAAGAAGTCACATGGAATAGCAATAACAAGACTTCGTGTTGTTTGGGGGTCGTTCCCTCCCTTCCTTGGTTGGGTGAGGGGCCAGTTCTTTAAATTATTGCATGGCAGCATGTTACAATCTAAACACCATACACTCAGACCCTCTAACCCGGAGATTCCCCAATGAGACCTGAGAAATTAGTACTTGCATCAATGGCCCTGCTCTTTTTGGGAACAGCGGCAATGGCCCAGGATCGTCCGACCGGCGGTATCAAGGGGAAGGTTCGAGTTGAGACCGGGGCGCCGGCGGGCGTCACAGTGGTTATCAGGCAGGACGAGCGCGAGGTTAACCGCGTCGTGACAGACAAGAGCGGCTCATTTTTAGTTCAGCGTTTGCCGGCGGGAAAGTATGCTCTCACATTTAGAAAGCCGGGCTTGAGCGTGGGCACGGTTGAAAATGTGGAGGTCAAGGCGGGAAAGACCCGTTCGCTGGGAGATCGCTTGATTCTGACCATAGACGAAGGTTCGATCGCGTTTATTCGAGGTAGCGTCTTTACCCAGGACGGCCGCAGCATTGCCGGCGCGAAAGTTGAGTTGGCGAAGATTCAAGAGGACGGCTCAACGAAAAAGATCGACGGTCGTGTTACCAACGAGACCGGTTCATTTGTGTTTAGGCTCACGCCCGACACTGCGAAGTACCGGATCATGGTGAAACCTGGCAATTCCGAGCCGGTCAGCCAGGATGTCGAAATTGATGGCGCTGCCGTTTATCGCGTGGCTCTTTCTGTTCCGGCTGCTCCCAAATAGCGGCCCGAACCTGCCCCTCGACGTTGCAAGCGCAAGCTCATGGACTGCGGTGGCAAGCGCATCGCGACACCGCTTTTCTCACCCCTTTGACTCAACCGAAAGCGCCGTCGCGCATTGCCTGCCGGTGCACTCAAAAGTGGACACGCGGCAAGTGGGCATGTTTTATGTTTGGCCGGCCTGATGCCGTTGCGTTAGGATGCGGCTAAGCCATGGAAAACCGCGAAGAATTTCTGACTGCCCGACAGCTGGCAAAAGTGTTGCAGGTTAGCGAGTCGACGGTTCGACGCCTGGCTCGTAAGCGGCGCATTCCGTCCGTTCGCGTCACGCCACATATCATCAGATTTCATCTCGACGCTGTGCGCGAGGCTTTAGATGTGCCGCGCTTCAGGATTCGCCACGGTGAATTCACCGAGCCAGTTGACGACGCGCAGTTGTCCTTTGATGATCTGCGTTTAAGTTGATACTGCAGATTGCTGCTTGCTGCTACCTGCGAGGTAAGCGTTGGGGGTTGAATTCAATCCAATTGCCGTTCTGTTTGATGTAGACGCGTGGTTGGCGAATCGGAAACTTCCGACCAAAGGCCGGATTGGCAGCCAGGAATGTTTTGATCGTCGCACTATCGCCCGTTGCCACTCGCCAATTTCCTTCTTCCCGCACCAGGTATTGCTGAGCTACGATCTTACCTTCAGTCTCAAGCGGCCTCACAACCCTTCCGTAAAGCACCGTCTCGGCGACAGCGACGTTGGACGAAACTTTTACCTGTCCAATCTCCAGGCGATCGAGCACATACATGTTTTGAGCTCGACTCAATGCACTGGTGAAGCGTGAACGCGAAATGCGCGTGCGCGACGATGCCGGCAAGGAGTCGTAGACCGAACTGTAGTCTCGAGACTTTAACTGCTCAAAAACCCGCTGGACCGTCCCCCGCACCTCCGCCTCACCGGCTGCCGACGCGACACTTGGCGCCAGAAAAATAAAGCCGCACAGCGCTAACAAAAGCGATTTGCAGTCACTGATCTTCATCTAAGTCATTTTCCTCAATATGCTCTTCCTGAGCAGCATCCCTCGCAGCAAGTTTCTCCTTCACTTGCATACGATAGTTTATAAACCAGGCCAGCATGCCCGCCGCTGCCACGACAAATGCACTGTCAAAATCCCCCTGCAGTAAGGATACACCCGCAACGGCAACGCACCCTCCGGCCACGATCAACCAGAATAACTTCACTTGATCAGCACCGGAATCACGACGTCGATTGAACCGGGGGGATAACAAACCTGATCGTCGCAAGCTTGGATGCGCAATTTAGCAGGAATGGATTGTTGGCCTTTCTTCGCGGTCGGAGCAGCTCCCAAAGTCACCGTCAGCGGGGTTTCTCCTTCATAAACGTGAAGTGGATTGTCTGCGAATGCAAATTTCTTGACTAGCGGCTTGGGATAGAAGACAGAGTTGAGAGAAATCTCATCCGTGTCTGCCATGTCCAGCTCGGTGGCCTTCAGATACGGATAGGTCGGGGGATTCGAATTGACGTGGTAGCCGCTCTGTACGGTAACGCGAACAATTGCATCAGCCAATCCACCCGCAGTAACTTCAATGCCCTGAATCGCAACCTTCACTACTGATTCAGATGTTGTCTTTGGGACTGCTGCTGGTGTTGGCGAACTGGCCGCCGTTTCTCCAGTAGGGTTCTGCCACTTTGAACAAGCGGAAAACGCCGGAATCATCGCGCAGAGAATTAGAACAGGCAATAGTCGATTCATCTATCTAGGTATATTTGTATAGGCATATGGGAACGAGTGTCCGACAAACCGGCCATTTAGCCGCAGATGCACGCGAATTAGAGCGAAAACCAATTCAAGCACCACGCCTCAGTCAAATCATTTTGATCAGTGTGTTTTCAGATCCGCGTTCAACCGTAGATCTAAAACCCAACTCTAATTTCTGAACAAACCGCCGCAGCTACCCCGCGGCTTCTTTCTTGCCTTCCGGTTTCTTGATGCCGAATTTCTCGAGACGATACTGCAAAGTTCGGAACGTCAGACCTAGCAGCTTCGCCGCTTTGGTAATGTTGTAATCGGTTTGCTCCATCGCCTGGGTCAGCAGATCCCGCTCCACATCTTCGAAGCTGATTCCTTCAGCGGGTAACTTGAACGCGCCCTGGGCAGCGGGACGAGTCTCCTGCCTCAACTCGAGGGGTAAGTCTTGGACGGTAATCTGATCGCCTTCACAGAGCAGGATGGCCCGTTCGATGGCCGACTCTAGCTGGCGTACGTTGCCGGGCCAGCTGTAGTCGACCATTAGTTTTCTTGTCTCAGACGTAAGTCCACGGACGAGCCGCGATGTATTGCGCGTATGTTTCTTTAAGAAGAAATCAATCAGCACCGGGATGTCATCGCGGCGTTCGCGCAGAGGGGGCACGTCAACCGAAAGGACGTTGATGCGATAGTAGAGGTCGTCCCTGAACCTGCCATCGGCGACCATCGCTCGCAATTCGCGATTGGTTGCCGCGATCACCCGCACATCGATACTGATTTCGTGGGAGCCGCCCACGCGTCGAATCTTGCGCTCCTGCAGGGCCCGCAGCAGTTTTGCCTGCATGGCTACATCCAGTTCAGCAATCTCATCCAGGAACAGAGTGCCATGATTGGCAAGTTCGAAAAGCCCCTTCTTCTCAGCGTGTGCGCCTGTGAAGGATCCCTTTTCGTGCCCGAACAGCTCAGACTCAAGGAGGTTCTCACTAATTGCCGCGCAATTAACAGCCTGAAAAACCTCCGTCAGTCTTGGTGGGGATTGGTTGTGAATTGCCCGCGCAATGAGCTCCTTACCTGTGCCCGATTCACCTCGAATTAAGACTGTTGAATTAGATCGCGCGACCTTGACGATCATCTTCTTGACGGATTCCATTTTCGGGGACGCTGAGACTATTTCGGTATCAAGCTCCTCGAGCTTGCCAAGCGCGCGTCTTACGGTTTCCAGGAGCAGATCCTGGTCCACCGGTTTCTCAAGATAGTCAAAGGCACCGTTTCGCAAGGCTTCTTTCGCTGACTCTATGGTCCCGTGGCCGGTTATCAGGACCACGCTCGTAGAGGGATCAAGCGCAGTCACGTGCTGTAAGAGCTCAATGCCACTCATTCCCGTCATTTTCAAGTCGGTCAATATCAAATCAAATTTGCGCTCGTTAAGGAATTTGACCGCTGCCTCACCCGAGGAAGCCGTCGTAACGTCATATCCTGCGCCCAACAATGGTCTTTCGTAGGCTTCTCGCTGGGGCCTTTCGTCGTCTACAACCAGTAGGTTTTTTCGTGCCATATGCTAAGTATGAACGATTAAGGATAAAGAAAGAAAGTCAATGCGCCCTCGGGGTGGGTCAGTTTTGGACTCATTGTGTTCTCGAATTCCGAAGGGATCTGAGTGGTGACACTTCATTCTCTACCTGGTTCAGTTTTTCCTTTCAGCGGCAATGTGATTGTAAATGTTGTTCCAGATCCTTGCTTGGAAGTAACACTGATCGTCCCACCGTGATCGTCGATTGCTTTCCTTACTATGGCCAGGCCCAGGCCTGTCCCGGTTTCCTTTGTGGAATAGTATGGTTCAAATACCTTCGCAATATCTTCGGGGGCAATGCCTCGACCTGTATCACTGATTTCAATAACCACGCGATCACCACCCTGATCTGGACGAATAGCGGTCCGCACATTTCCACCGTCAGCATCAATTGCCTGCATTCCATTCACAAGCAGATTAGTGAAAACCGAGCGCAATGCCTCGCGATCAGCCATCGCCGACGGCATGTTTTCTTCAACCTCCAATCGCATCGCAATACCGCTCTCGTCAGCCTGTGCCTGAATTACCCGCAATGCGTCTTCTGCCTCAGACTTCAGATCCATCCGTTGCAACTCGATCATCGACGGCCTGGAATATTTCAGAAAATCCGTGATGTGCCGGTTGATGCGCCTAACTTCCGTTTTGAGTTGATCCGTTAGCCGTTCGAATGTCTCACCTTTTTCCGGATCTTCGGGGGCAAATGTCGAACGCAGGTGATCAAGCGTCAGGTTGATGTAATTGAGTGGATTTCGGATCTCATGGGCGATCGCAGCAGCGAGTCTGCCCACAACTGCCCCCTTCTCTGCTGCATGAAGTTGAGTTTCAAGTTCGCGAGCGCGAGCCAGCTTGGCCGTCATCTCGTTGAAGGCGGCTGCAAGTGTTCCCATTTCGTCTCGCCGATCAGTTGGTACTCGAACGCTAAAATCCCCCCCAGCCACTCTCCGCGCGGCGATCGACAAGAAGTTGATCGGTCTGGTAAACCTCCACACGAAGATCCCTGTCACAAACGTTGTGGCGAGCAACAGCAGCATAGTATAGAACGCTGACCATCGCGCCTGACGCTCGAGCAAGTTCCTCAAGGTGTTTGCCGATTCCAGGACCACGATGATGTACCAGCGGCCCTTTGTGGTCTCCAGCGGAAAATAGAAGGCTCCCGGTTCGCCAGGCCTGGCGGCAGCCGTACCACTTAACCAGGGAGGTAATCCGGGAGCTTCGTCACCCAATTCAACCGCGCTTCTCAGCGGAGGAAGCGGAACATCTCTAAGGTTCACATATGTTGCTGTGTTGTCCTCGTTCTTGCGCGGACCGTAGTCGCCAAGCAGACTGTCCTGAATGAAACCTTCGCCATCTACTACCAGGACGTTTTGCACGCGACCATGTCCTGCGCCAATCAGCGGTGCGCGGAGATTGGAACGCAATTCATCGAGATACTTATTACTTGAGATACTGTTAACGCCCAAAGCCACGCCGGCCATGATCGCTTGCTCCTGTTCAACGATCAGATGAGCATTGCTCCTAACGGAGCGCACGTTCACATAGTATTGGACACCTAGAGTCAGCCCCAGCAGGACTGCCAGGAGCAGCAACAGTCGCGCGCGAAAGCTATTAAGAAGTCCGGACATCTTCCATCCTACGCGTGGCAGAGAGAAGGAAACAGTAGCGGTTCAGTTTGAGCGTTTGGGGGATGCCATTCACCATCAGAACCGGTGAGCGGTACCGACCCGGCCAGCAGCCACCGATTCTACCAAGAGAATTCTCGTGTTTATCATTACGGGCAACGAGACTTCACCTGGTCGCTAGTGCTCACAGGTCTGTCGTTGCCAGGATTCCAACTGTGCCCCATACTTCACCGGGTTCCGAGAGAACAGCTAGTCGTGCCGCTAATGCGATTCCAGCCCAGCTTAGAGAAGACAATCGGCATGCCAACCTCATATTAAGGAGTGTGTATAAAAGGTTACTTTTCTGTTGCCGTGGGACCTAACCTAATGGTATATTCACGTTGGTCTTGACTGTAAGTCCCCAGAGACCGCCTTTTAGGGAATTCTCCCACCTCAAAGTTGCAGGATTGGACGATCGCCAAAACGTGGAGTTATTAGGCGTTGAAACCGAGATATTTTGCGAGAGGACTTAAAAACTCTCATGTACTGCAAAAACGAGTAGTTAGTGAGGAGCGGGCGCTTTCCGGATAGTTTGGAGATCTCACCTCCCCTTGGCGCCCGAAGTAGTAACGCAGTCCTGGGCCAAATATGAGCCAGACCAATTCCTAGGAAAGGTAATAGACCCCCATGAACTTGAACACCCGTTCTCCGAGATCCCTCCGTTTCGCTCTCATATTAGTCATTCTTATTACGCTCGCCTGCTCAGGAACTGTATTTGGAAAGAGAAGGCAAGCCAGCTCGCCGCGCAATAAGGCATCCCGCAACAAGGTGACCCGCCCGGAAAGAGAAAGAAAGGCGTCGGCGAGAAATCGTCGCTCAGCCCGCCACGGAAGGCTCGCAAGGGATACACGCAGGGGCAGGAGATCGCGCCTGTCTGCGCGAGAAGTTAGGCAACAGCGAAATAAGATCGCTCGGGAGCAGTCCGCTTCATTGAATGCTCTTGAACGTAAACTGCGCCGGCCTTTGACCAGGCGCGAGCGAGCGGCCGAGTTGCGCAGAATCCAATCACGTCACCGTTATGCGATGGAAGCGGCGAGGCGTCGCGCCGAAGCTGCTCGCCAGGCAGCAATCGCGCGCCAGAGAGCACTCGAGAAGGCGATGCGCGACGAGGTGCAGGCCTTGATTGCTCGCGACGATACCACGGGTGAAGATTTGGAAGTTCGCCGCGCAGCAGTAAGCGCCCTTGGTAATCATATTGGCACTGCTGTCGTCATGGATCCCATGACCGGCAGGATCTATTCCATTGTGAACCAGGAATGGGCACTGAGACGCGGTTTCAAGCCTTGCTCAACAATCAAGCTGGTTACAGGCGTCGCTGGTTTGGGTGAGAAAGTGATCGATCCAGCGAACACCGCTGCGGTCTCCGATAGATACAATATCGATCTCACAGACGCGTTGGCCTACTCAAACAATACTTACTTTCAACAGGTTGGCGGCCGCGTCGGCTTCGAGAAAATGATGTCCTATGCAAGGGATCTCGGTCTTGGTGAGAAGACCGGCATTAATGCTCCCAATGAGTATTCGGGTCGTCTCCCATATGAGAAGACCGGCTTTGCCCTCAATCGTATGTCGTCTCACGGCGATGATTTCGAAGTGACGGCAGTTCAATTGGCCACCCTTGTTTCGGCCATGGGAAATGGTGGAAAGCTCCTAGTGCCGCGCGTGGCGCGCACTGCGGAAGAGCAGGCTAAGTTCAAAACGAAAGTAAGACGCCAGATCAAGGTCGAGCCGGAGGCGTGGCGCCGAATGGTTCCGGGAATGGTCGGAGCAGTCAACTATGGCTCGGGGAAGAAGGCTTACGATCCGCTGCAGACCGTCGCCGGCAAAACCGGCACCTGCATCGGTCAGGGCGGGTGGCTCGGATTGTTTACCTCGTATGCCCCCCTCGCGAATCCGAGACTGGCTGTGGTTGTAATCAGCCGCGGACCTGATGCGCGCAGACACTTCCCCGCAGCAGTTGCCGGGAGAATTTATCGTGAACTGAATAGCCGATTTGGAACCCCAGTCAATCTCCAGCTAGCGACCGCGCCAGCCGCCGATGACCCGAAAGCCGCTGAGCTAAACGAAGAAGAAAAGGACGCCGCCGAGGCTGATGCCGCCGAGGCAGCAGCTGAGGTCACGGCAGAGGAGTCAGCCGCTGCCGATGCTATAAGTACCGCAGTGCCAATTGACTCGCCAGTCCGTCCCCCTCTGGTGACTGAAATGACGGCTCCACGGAGCACTGTTAAGCCAGTACTAATGCAGATTCCGCGCCGGCCCGCAGACGCTCCCAAGAACGCTCCTTCGAAACCAACCGGAGAGGCAAAGAACACTCAGCAACCTGCGAAGACTGTTTCCTCAGGCGAAGAAAGACCTCGTAGGACTCAACCGAAATAACCTGGGGTTCTGCCAGACCGCAATTCCAGCAAACTAATCTGCGCCGGGCCCGCGTAACCTATACGCAGCCCGGCGTAAATGTTTGTGGAGGGGGTTGCGTCAAAGTTAAAAGCCGCCAAGGCCTTGACAGGCTCATTATAGTTGCAGGAATATTGCGAACGCTCTTTGTAGGTTGCCCGACTCTTACCCACGTCTTCGTGTGCTCTCTGCGGAAGTGCGTCATGCCGTCATCGGCAACCGCCTTTGGTGGGAACGCATCTCATCGTCGCTAAAGCGACGGCTGGAAGAGTCGCTTGTGGCGCCTGGGTGCGGAGATGGCAGAAAAAGATCTTGGAGGTTAAGAACAACTAATGAAAAAGACTATTGGATTAATAGCAATTTGCTTAGCCATAGCGATGACTGCATTCACGGCGTTTGCGCAGCAGCCCGCCGCAACACCGCAGCAGCCCGCCGCAACACCGCAGAAACCAGCCGCGACACCTCAGAATCCCCAATGCACTCCGGAAGCCAAGACTGGGTTGTACAACGAGTTCCGGAAAGAGTTTAAAGGCGACACGGCCAAGGCCAACGAGATGGCAAAGAAGTGGTTGGCCTGTCCCGAGGTCGCCGGTGAGGAAACGGTTAGCGCCTATCTGAAAAACTTCGTCTCACTTTATGAGAAAGCGAACCGCAAGGATCAAGTTACAGACCTTGTCTATAACAAGAAGGATTACCCTAAAGCTTTTGAGGTCGGCAAGGCAGTCTTGGTGGATGAGCCCGAGAACCTGAAGGTCCTGACCGATCTCGCCTATGCAGGGTTCGCGGCGGCAACTGCTAAGAATGATGCTTTCAGTGCGGATGCTATTAACTATGCAAAGAAAGCTGTGCAGTTGTTAGAAGCCGGCAAAGCGCCTGAAAAATGGGAACCCTATTTGGGCAAAGACGATGCTCTGGCATATATGAATAACATCATTGGCCACCTGACCGTTCAGAAGAACCCTGCAGAGGCTCTGCCCTACCTGATTAAGGTTGCGCAGCAGGAAAGCAAGTTGAACAAATTCCCTTCTACATACGGCATCATTGGCGGAGCTTACGAGGCTGGTGAATATGCCAAGCTGTCGGCCGATTACAAAGCCTGCTGCGAGGGGAAAGATGAGACACCACAAAGCAAGCTGGCGCTCGAGAATATCAATCAGGTAATTGATCGTATGATCGATGCTTATGCTCGAGCCGTAGCGCTTGCGGGTAGCGATCCAGCGAATCAGGCGGCCAAGAAAGAATGGATGGACAGTTTGAGCACCTGGTACAAGTACCGGCACAATCAGTCCGACGCCGGTCTAACCGAAATGGTCGCAGGCATTCTGGCGAAACCGTTGCCACCCGTGCCAACTCCGATTACGACGCTGCCTACCGCCACCCCGGCCAGCACGCCCACGTCGGGGACCGTGAGTGCAGGTGGATCGCCCACGGGAAGTACTGCATCGAGTGGTACGACACCCGCAACAACACAGCCGGCCCCGGCGACAAGTAATCCGGCCCCTGCTAGTACAACACCCAAAACCGCTCCCGCGACTGCAAACAAGCCGAAGACCCCGACCCCGACCCCGACCCCGACCCCCAAGCCCAGAACCAAGAGGAATCACCGGGGCTGAAACGTTCGACCATGGTCGGTACTTCCAGATCGACGCCGAAAGCATTGTCAGTAATTTCGACGATGCTTTCGGCGTTTTGCTACAATCGAATTCGTTTTGAAGCCGCAAGAAAACAACACTCCTGATCTCGACCTCCTGGAAACAATTCTCGCCTACACGTTTCAGAACCGTAACCTGCTTGAGCGCGCTATGACTCACCGCTCGTGGGCCCACGAACAGGTCGCGCCCGGCGCGGAGGATCTCGCTCGCAGACTGCACAACGAAGCTCTGGAGTTTCTCGGTGACTCAGTACTTGGCCTGATCGTGGCCGATTACCTTTGTAGAGCCTATCCCGAAGGTACCGAGGGCGAACTCTCCCGGATGAAGCATCGTCTAGTTAGCGAGCCGACTTTGGCAAAAGCCTCCTTGCGACTTAACCTCGGCGACTTCCTGCGCTTTGGTCGGGGGGAAGAAAAAAGCGGGGGACGCAGCAAAGACGCACTTCTTGCTGACGCCCTGGAAGCGCTTACGGGTGCGATCTTCCTTGATGGCGGGATTGAGGCTGCGGCCCGGTTCCTCGAGCACGCTCTGGGCGAAGAGTTGCAGCGCGCGAATCCAATGTCTGCTGCAGAGGCCGATTACAAGACCATGCTCCAGGAAAAGCTGCAAGCGGAACGCCGTCCGGCGCCAAAATATTTGGTCGTGGAAACGCTCGGACCACCACACCGTCGCATCTTTCATGTCGAAGTAACCTGGGACGGCAGAAGTGTCCGGGGTGAGGGGCGCTCGATTAAGGCTGCGGAGGTGGCCGCCGCGAAAGAAGCGCTCATCAAACTTCAGATTGAAGCAGGAGCCCAGTCTTAGCGGTCTGGTACCTTCCGAGTGGTTCTGGCCGGTTCGATGTTCGACCTCTCAGGCACCCCCGCGCTTCTGCGGGGGGCAGTGTCGCTCATAAATCTACTAACCGTTTTCGACCGGTGGTCCTGGCGGATACTTGCGGTAATTTGCAGGTCAGCTGCGCAGCCCGCCGAAGCGGCGAGCACATATGGAAACCAGAAACTCTGTGTCATGCGGCCTGAGAGTTGGTCCCCCAGACAGGTTATTATCTGAGGCCTGTTGCAGGTCGAGAAGGCCGTCAATTCCATTGGTGCATATATGCCCATAGGTCAGCTTGGTCTCAGGGGTCAGCGTACATATCATTGGTGACGCATTCAGGTTAGCTGGATGCGATCCCGTTAGTGAGAGTGCACTTTTCCGCACCTCTGCGCCTGCAACGGACGATCTAACAATCCGTTGGTAGAGGGAATGAACATGTCGACGCTAAACAAGTTCAAGCAGAAAAGAAAGAAATTCAAAGCTGCCGATTTACCCGCAGAGTTAAAGCACGTCAACTTGAATGCCGCCGGCATTGATGTTGGCTCAGACCGGCACATGGTAGCAGTGCCTGTCGGTCGTGACGAAGTATCGGTGCGAGAGTTTGGTGCTTTCACTACAGACCTCGAAGCGCTGGCTGACTGGTTAAAAAAGTGCGGCGTCACCACCGTGGCGATGGAATCAACCGGCGTTTACTGGATCCCGCTTTTCGAGATCCTTGAGCGACGTGGGTTCGAAGTAAAGTTAGTTGACGCCCGGAAGAGTAAGAATGTCTCGGGACGCAAGTCAGATGTGCTTGATTGCCAATGGCTGCAAACGTTGCACACCTATGGTCTGTTAACGGGAG
>Ga0136617_10000313_pt1 | contig 39624 bp, 38 predicted proteins | sample AntDrymUQ3222106_2_FD_129672 | JGI IMG/M metagenome (GOLD analysis project Ga0136617, IMG submission 129672) | Polar desert sand microbial communities from Dry Valleys, Antarctica - metaG UQ322 (21.06) | ecosystem: Environmental > Terrestrial > Soil > Desert | place: Antarctica: Dry Valley... | reverse complement strand
TGCGCGTCAAGGCAGCAGGCGGCCTTCATAGACCGCTACGGCCCAGCCGGTGAGCGCCAGGTCCAGCTGCGCCGAGACGGCGACCTCCAGCTCACCCCCGTCGAGCGCGACGGTCACGGGGGCGCGGCCGCCGGCCAGCACGTGGGCGACCGCGGCGCCGCACGCGCCCGTGCCCGACGCGCTCGTCTCCCCCACCCCGCGCTCGAAGATCCGCGCCCGGACGGCGTCCGGCGCGGTCGCGCACCAGAAGGAGACGTTGGTGCGGTTGGGGAAGCGCGAGTCGTGCTCGATCGGCGGGCCGAGCGCCGCGAGATCGAGCGCGGCCAGGGCCGGCAGGTCCGCGACGCGGATCGTGCACTGCGGGTTGCCGACCTGGACGTGCTGGAAGCGCCGGCCGCCCACCTCCCCGGCGCCGTCGGCCGGGCCGTCCGGGTAGTCGAGCGAGCGCAGGCGCGCGCGCCCCATGGCGATGCGGCACGTGGTGGGCGAGAGGATCGTAGCCCGGATCGGCCCGGCCGCGGTGTCCACCGCGAAGGCGTCCTGGTCGGTCCAGCCGCGGTGGCGCAGGTAGAGGATCGCCTGGCGCGCGCCGTTGCCCGACAGCTCGGCCTCCGACCCGTCCGGGTTGAAGATGCGCAGCCGCGCGACCGCCTCTCCGTGCTCGGGGGCGGAGAGCTCGAGCACACCGTCCGCGCCGGGACCGGCGTGGCGATCGCACAGCCGCGTGATGTCCGCCGGCATGAGCGGACGGGCACGCGAGGACGCCTCGACGATCAGGTAGTCGTTGCCCAGCGCCTGCCACTTCTCGAACCGCATCGGCCCCGCTCCCGCTCGACGGCTGGCTGCGCGCGCACGCATCATGCCCGCCGCGGCGCCGCGGCGCGCAGGGCGGCCACGATCGCCTCCGTCACGGCGTCCGGCGCGCGGCCGGTGACGTCGAGCACGAGCGTGTCCGGGAGCTTGCGCAACCACGTGAGCTGGCGCCTGGCGTAGCGGCGGGTGGCCCGCTTCGTGGCCTCGACGTCGCCGCACAGCAGCGCCTCGAAGCCGAGCGCCTGGCGGGTCGAGGCCGACGCGCCGGCCGCCACCGCGGCGCGCACCTCGTCTTGCACGCCCGCGGCGAGCATGGCGTCCACACGGGCGTCGATCCGGGCGTGAAGGGCGGCTCGCTCCATGGTCAGCGCCACGAGCAGCGTCGGGTGGCGGGTCTCGCGCGTCCACAGCTGGTCGCCGCCGGGCGCGGCCGCGCCGGCGTCGAGCGCCTCGAGCGCGCGGGTGATGCGGCGGCCGTCGGTCGGCGCGACCGCCGCGGCGGCCGCCGGGTCGCGGGCGGCCAGCTCGGCGTGCAGCGCGGAGGCGCCGATCGCGTCGAGCCGCGCGGCGTGGGCGGCGCGGATCTCCGGCGCGGGTGGCGGGCGCAGGTCCAGGCCGGCGAGAGCGGCGCGCAGGTAGAGGCCGGTGCCGCCCACCACGAGCGGGCGCCGGCCCGCGGCGATCAGGGCGTCGATCTCGGCGTGCGCGCGGCGCGCGTAGTCGCCCGCCGTGGCCCGCGCGGTGAGCGGCAGGACGCCGAGCAGGCGGTGCTCGAGCTGGGCGCGCTCGGCGGGCGTGGCCGCGCCGGTGAGCAGCTCCAGCCCGGCGTAGAGCTGCAGCGCGTCGGCCGACACCGCCACGGGGTCCTCCCCCTGCTCGCGCAGCCGGGCGGCGAGCGCGACGGCCACCGCGGTCTTGCCGACCGCGGTGGGGCCGAACAGCGCGACGACGGGCAGCGCGGGCACGGCCGCAACCTAAAGGGGTCAGACCCCTTTATGTGCGAAGCGCCGGAGTAAGGTCATTCCCATGGGCGTGCGCATCGGCACCGGGCTCTCCACCGAGGCGGACGGGCGCTTCGGCGCCTCCGAGGCCGCGGCCGCCGCGCGCGCCGCGCTGGGCGGGCGACCGTGCGATCTCGCGCTGGTGTTCGCCGCCGGCGGCCATCTCGCGGCGCCCGAGGCGACGCTGGAGGGCGTCTACGAGGCGCTCGATCCGGCCCAGCTCGCGGGCTGCGGCGCGGCCGGGGTGATCGGCGAGCAGCGCGAGGTGGAGGGCGGCACCGCGGTGGCGGTGTGGGCGGCGGCGCTGGACGGCGGGACGGCGACGGCCTTTCATGCCGACGTCGAGCCGCTCGGCGACGGCGCCGGCGTCGTCCGCGGCCTGCACGACCTGGCCGGCGCCGGCGGCGCGGTGCTGCTGGCCGATCCGTTCTCCTTCCCCACCGACGCCGTGCTGCGCGAGCTGTCGGCTGCGGCCCCGATGCTGCCGCTGCTCGGCGGCCTCGCCTCGGCGCGCTCGCCCGACGCCGACACGCCGCTGTTCCTCGGCGAGGAGGTGCACACCACGGGCGCGGTCGGGGTGCGCTTCGACGGCGTCGAGATGCTGCCGTGCGTCTCGCAGGGCGCGGCGCCGATCGGGCCCGAGCTGACCATCACCGCCGCGGAGGGCGCGGTGATCTCCGAGCTGGCCGGCGTCCCCGCGCTCGAGAAGCTGCGCGAGACGCTGGAGGGGCTGCCCAAGGAGGACCTCCGGCTGGTCCAGGGCGGCCTGCTGATGGGGATCGTGATTGACGGCAACAAGCCCGACTACCGCCAGGGCGACTTCCTCGTCCGGGGTCTTGTCGGCGCCGACCCGGACACGGGCCAGGTGGCCGTCGGCACCGACGTGCGGCCGGGACAGGTGGTGCGGCTGCACGCCCGCGACGCCGGCAGCGCCGACCGCGACCTGCGCGAGGAGCTCGAGGCGCGGATGGTCGCGCTCGGCGGCCGCGTGCCGGCCGGGGCGCTGCTGTTCTCCTGCAACGGTCGCGGCGCGGGCATGTTCGGCCACGCCCACCACGACGCGGCGACGCTCGACCACCTGCTGGGCGGCGCGCCGGCGGCCGGCTTCTTCGCCGCCGGGGAGATCGGGCCCGTCGGCGGCGAGTACTTCGTGCACGGCTTCACCGCCACCGTCGCGGTGTTCGCGGGCTAGATGACTGACTCATCTAAGTGGACCTCGCGGGTCGCAGCGTCCTGCTGACGGGCGCCTCGGGTGGGATCGGCGCCGCCACTGCGCAGGCGCTGGCGGCGCGCGGCGCGCGGCTGCTGCTGCACGGCCGGCGGGCCGGCGTGCTCGAGGCGCTGGCGGCCGCGGTCGGTGGACGGGTGCTGCTCGCCGACCTGGCCGAGCCCGACGGGCCCACGCGCCTGCTGGCCGAGGCCGGCGACGTCGACGTGTTCGTGGCCGGCGCCGCGCTCCCGGCCAGCGGCGACCTGCGCTCGTTCTCCCCGGAGGAGATCGACCGTGCGCTCGCCGTCAACCTGCGCGCGCCGATCCAGCTGGCGCGCGGGCTCGCCGGGCCGATGGTGGCGCGCGGATCCGGCGCCCTCGTGTTCGTCTCCTCCCTGTCGGGCAAGACGGCGGGGCCGCACTCGGCGCTGTACTCGGCGACGAAGTTCGGCCTGCGCGGGTTCGCGCTCGGGCTGCGCCAGGACCTCGCGGGGGCGGGCGTGGGCGTGTCGTGCGTGTTCCCGGGCTTCGTGCGCGAGGCGGGCATGTTCGCCGACTCGGGCGCGCGGCTGCCGCCGGGCGTGGGCAGCAGCTCGCCCGCCCAGGTGGCGGCCGGCATCGTGCGGGCGATCGAGGACGACCGGGCCGAGGTCGACGTCGCTCCGGCGGCACTCCGGCTGGGCGCGCGGCTGGCGGGGCTGGCGCCCGCCACGGCGGCGTCCGTGCAGCGCCGGCTGGGCGGCTCGGCGCTCGCCCGATCGATCGCCGACGGCCAGCGCGCCAAGCGCTGACATGGCGATCACCACCGCGCCCGGCGTCCACGCCCCCGGGACGGGTCCGCTCTTCGCCACCACGCCACGCGCCCTCGGGATGGTCGTGCTGGCGGGGGCGGCGATGTCCCTGCAGGCGTTCATCAACGGGCGGCTGGGCGCCCGGATCGGCTCGTTCGAGGTGGCGGCCGCGATCAACAACGCGGTCGGGCTGCTGGGGCTGGCGGCCGCGGTGGTGCTCGGCGGCGCCCTCGGGCGGGCGCGGGCGGCGCTGCACGAGCGCGGGCGGCCGCCCCTGTGGTACCTCGCGGGCGGCCTGCTCGGAGCGATCTACGTGATCGTCTCCGCCGCGGCGGCCCCGATCGTCGGCGTGGCCTTGATGACCGTGGCCTTCGTGTGCGGCACGACGATCTCGAGCCTGGCGGTCGACGCGCTCGGGATGGGCCCGGCGGGGCGGCGGCCGATCACACCGAACCGGCTCGCCGGCGTGGCCCTCGCGGCGGGCGCCACCGTGATCGGCGCGCTCGGCTCGGCCGGCGACTTCCAACCGCTGGTGCTCGCCCTCGCGTTCGGCGCCGGTGTGGCCAACGGCGTCCAGGGCGCCGCCAACGGGCAGCTCGCGCGGGTGACCGGGGAGTCCTCGTTCGCCGCCTTCGTGAACTTCGGCGTCGGGTTCCTCGCCCTGGCCACGATCGCCGCGGTGGTCCTGGCCGTCGACCCGCCGACGGGCTCCGCGCCACCATTGCCGCTGCTGGCCGGCGGCCTGTGCGGCATCTTCATCGTCTTCGTGCTGGCCAGCGGCGTGCAGACGCTCGGCACGCTGCGCTCCGGCCTGGGAATGGTCGCCGGGCAGACGCTGGGCGGCCTCGTGCTCGACCTGATCGCGCCCGTGCCCGGCGAGCACGTCACGCTCTACACGCTCGCCGGCGTCGTGCTCGTGCTCGCCGCGGTGGTCATCAGCGGCCGCGGCCGGCAGGTCGCACCCGACTGAAGCCGCCCCGGACCGCGCCGGCACGTCGGGCCGGCCATGACCGCCGCGGACGGCGCGGCCGGCGCCGGCGAGCCGCGTCGAGGGCGATACGCTCTGGAGGCATGTCGTCGTTCGCCCGCGCCTCGCAGTCGGCCTGGATCTCCGTCCTGGCCTGGTGGTCCGCGCAGGGTGGCCTGCCCGGGCTCGCCGCGCAGCTGCGCCCGCCGCGGCGCGCCGCCGACGAGCTGGCCGAAGCGCGTGAGCTGCTCGCCTACTGGGAGCAGCGGGCACGGCGCCTGCCGCGCTGGGCGCTGATGCGCCGGCGCGAGGCGCGCGGTTCGGCGCGCGCCTGGCGCGAGCGGGTGCGCGCGGCCGAGTGCGAGCGCTACGGGCCCGGCGTGCTGGGCGCCGCGTCGCAGTACGCGCTGGAGCGGCGCATGCCCGCGGAGGTCGCCCATCGCGGCCGGCAGGTGGTCCGCGCGGCGGGCTACGCCGTCGCAGTGATGGTGCTGACGCTGCTGGCCGTGCTCGTCGCCGCCCTGGCGACGGTGGCCGACATCGTGCTCTAGGCGGCCCCTCGACGAACGCCGGATGGCGGCAGGCCGCTATAGACCGGATCATGGTCGAATGGAACCCGTCGATCTCGTACGTCGCCGCGACCTCGGTGGCCCTCGTCAGCACCACGTGGTCGCTGTGGACCCGCCACTTCACCGTCTTCTTCACCCTCGCACTGATCGTCGTCGCGCCCGTCGGCCTTCTGGTCGACGGTGTGTGGGGCGGGACGCTGGCCGATCCCGAGGCGCAGCCGTCGCCGGCGGCGGCCATCGCCGGCGGCCTGCTGAACGCCTTCGTCGTCTCCGCGCTGATCACCGCCGTGCACGTCGTCGCCGTCCAGGGCCTCGGCCGGGGCGAGGCGCCCAGCATCGGCAGCGCGCTGCGCGGCGCCGCGCCGGCCTTCCTACCCGTGATGCTCGTGATCGTGCTCTACACGCTCGGCACCGGGCTGCTGATGCTCGCGCTCGTCCTGCCCGGCATCTGGTTCGCGACGAAGTACTACTTCGGCGCCCAGGCGGCGATCGTCGACGGCGAGCGCGCCACCGGCGCCCTGTCGCGCTCGGGCGAGCTCGTGGCCGGGAACTGGTGGCGCACGTTCGGCATCCTGCTCGTCTTCGGGCTGCTCGCCGGCGTGATCGCGGGCCTGGTCGGCCTGCTCCTGGGCTTCGCGGCCGGGGCGCTCGAGAGCGGGCCGCTCATGGTCTCGGCGCTCATCATCGGCAACGCGCTCGCCTACTCCTTCACCGCCCTGGCCGGGACGCTCCTGTTCTTCGACCTGCGCGCGCGCAAGTCGCTCTCGTGGGAGGGCGAGCCGACCCGGCCCGTCGGCGATGCGCCCGAGCACCCTTCGTCGGCCTGATCTGCGCTGAGCCTCAGGACTCGAACTCCTGCGTGATGCGCCGGGGCGGGTCGGCCGCCTGGCGCGGGCCGTCGGCGTCGCCGTCATCGCGTGGGCGTTCGTCGTCGTGGCGGGCGGCCAGGCGCTCCTCGGTCTGGCCCTCGCGGGTGACGGGCGCGATCGCCTCGAGGATCTCGTCGGCGAGCTTCTGGCCGTCGGACTCCGAGGCGGGCGTCGCGGCGATCCGCACGATCACCTCGTCGGCGTCGATCTCCTCCAGCCCGATGTGCGGCTCGGCGCGGACCGGCGTGGTGATCCCGGCGTCCAACAGCTCCTGCACCTCGCTCGGCATCACGTCGGGCCGCAGCCGCGCTCGGAGGTCGACCGCGGACGGCTCCCGCAGCGGCACCACCGCGGAGGCGAGCACGACGTTGTTCGGGACCATGATCGAGTCCTCGCCGCGGGCGAAGGTCGTGTAGAGCAGCCCGAGCGCGGACACCACGCCCTCCAGCTCGCCGGCCAGGCCGCCGGACTGCAGGCGGACGCGATCGCCGACCTTGAACGGCCGGGCGGAGATCAGCACGACGCCGGCGACCAGGTTGCCCAGCGTCTGCTGGGCGGCGAGGCCGAACACCACGGCGGCGATCGCGCCCGAGACGGCCAGCGTGCGCGGCTCCAGGCCGATGATCCGCAGCGCGGCGAGGATGGCGAGGATCAGGAAGATCAGCCGGATCAGGAAGCCGACGGTGCCGGCTGTGGCGGGATCCATCCGCTTGAACAACGCCGGCGCGAGCGTCCGGCCCGTGTCGCGCGCGAAGCGCCAGCCGAGGATCACGAGCGCGACGGCGGTCACCAGCCGGATCGGCAGGTCGAGGCCGAAGATCTCCTCGCGGTAGACGTAGGCGACCAGGAAGGCGGCGATCAGCGGCACCACGATCGCCAGCTCGATCCGCGCGCGTGCCGCGCGCTGGGCGGCCTGCAGCGTCAGCGCCCGCGCGCGGGCCGCCGGTTGGTTGACCAGCGGCGTGCGCGGTGGGCGGGGAAAGCGGCGGCGCATTTGCGCTCTAGTTTGACCACCCCGTCCGGACGGCCCGCCTCGTGGCGGCGTGGGGCGCGGCACAGCGCGGCACAGCGCGGCCGGGCGCGTCCAGCGGCCCGATCAGAACAGCGACTCCTGCCGAGTCCTCGCGGGCGGCGGCGGGGCGGCCGGCGGCGGCGGCCGGCGCGGCCTGAAGCGCTGGGCGCGGCGCGGATACGGATCGAGCCGCGCGCCGGGCAGTCCGGCGGCGACCTCGAGCCGGCGCCGCTCGCGCTCGGGCACGCGCGAGCCGCCGGCGAAGAGCGTCTCGTAGCGGCCCAGCAGGTCGGGGCGGTGCGCTCGCAGCCAGTCGAAGAACACGTCGCGCGTCGAGCCGGCCAGGAACAGCGTCTGCCCGCCGATCGTCGTCGCGCCGGCCTCCTGCGCGAGCCGGACGATCTCGGCCACCAGCTCCGGCGCGTCGTTGATCCCCGGCATGAGCGGCGCGATCAGCACTCCGGTTGGGATGCCGGCCGCGTTGAGCTTGGCCACGGCCTCCAGTCGCGCGCGCGGGTGCGGCGTGTGCGGCTCGGTCGCCCGCCACGCCTTCTCGTCCAGCGTCGGCACGCTCAGGCACGCGCCGATCTGCGTGCGCTCGGCCACCTCGAGCATCATGTCGAGGTCGCGCAGCAGCAGCGGCGACTTGGTCAGCACCGAGCACGGGTTCGCCGCGTCGCGCAGCGCCGCCCAGATCCCCCGCATGAGCTGGTAGCGCCCCTCGACCCACTGGTACGGGTCGGTGTTGGTGCCCATCGCGACGTGCTCGCGCTTCCACGACGGCCGCCGCAGCTCGGCCCGCAGCACCTCGGGCGCGTTGACCTTGACCACGATCTCCTTCTCGAAGTCGCGCGCCGCGTCGAACTCCAGGTACTCGTGCGTCGGGCGCGCGAAGCAGTTGTGGCTGATCACGCCGTTGGCGATGTAGTCGCCCGTCCCCGTCGTGATGTCGTAGAGCGGCAGCGCCCGGCCGAGCGGCTCGACGCTCACCACGCCCAGCCGGCTCTGCGACTTGACGGCCTGCCCGTCGATGGAGCGCTTGCGGCCGATCGCCGGGTCGGTGAGGTGGAAGAAGCGCAGATGCTGCTGGAGCCCACCGCGGATGCGGACGTTCCACATGTCCTTGTCGCCGACATGCTCGACGACAAAGGGCAGCGCGAGGCGCCGGAGACCGAACGTCGTCCAGTCGATCAGCACCGGATCGGTGTTGCAGATGCGCAGGATCCCGCGGTGGTACGAGCCCTCCGCGTCGAAGATGCCCGCGAGAAAGCCTCTCGTCCAGTCGGTCGTCGTGTGGCGAGGCCAGGCGATCAGCTCCTGGATCGCCTCCACGGTCGCCCCTGAGCCTGCACGTATGGCGTGGATCTCGCGCCTGCGGTCCGTCGCGGCCGCGACCCGGAAGCTCGTGGTGGCCACCGCGAACCCGTCGAGGTAGGTCTGCGCCCGAGCCAGCGCCTCGAAGTCAGCCAGGGCCAGGCGGAAGCGGTTGCGTGTCTCAACACGACCGTCCTTGCGCTCGTTGGCCCCGACGGCGAGGTGGCCATCGCCGCGGACCATCCCGCAGAGGTAGCCACGTCGGTAGTCGTCACTGTCATGAGGCGCCTGGGCGAAGCCTCCGGTGCCCATGAGCTTGTTGTTCAGCGTGAGGAACGGCCGTTGCCCGGGGCGCTCGGCGGGCATCACGTGCTTCCAGCCCCGATCGGTCAGGAAGCGGTGATCGCCGCTCGAGACCAGCTCGGTGCCGTCTTCGAGCGCGACCCGGTACGCGGGCTTGATGCTGATCCACCGGTCGAGCACCTGTGTGCGCCGGTAGCGCAGGTAGTCACCCTCCGGGACGGTGCCGTAGACCTGGTCACCCACTGAGATCTCGGCCAATCTTCGTACCCGCCCATCACCCATCAGGACGGGCGTTTCACCCGAGATGCAGTAGGGGCACGCATGGGAACAGCCGCGGTACGGATTCACCGTCCAGCCGAACGGAACGCGCGATCTCGCCGGCACGCGGTTGAGCGCACTCTTGGCCCGGACCTCGTAGAAGCGGGTCTCGAGCGCCTCCGGAGCGTCGAACCGGCGCACCACGGTGGTGCTCTCGTAGCCCGGCAGGCGGGCCTGATCGTCGGCCTCCACGGTCTGTCCGCTCCAGCGCACGAACACATGTTCGCACATGGGCCGGACTGACGTCTCTCAGGCGGGGCGCTTGGTGCCCACGCCCTTGAAGAACGTGTAACAGAACACGCCGTCCGGCTCCGTAATCCGGTGCAGCGCCTGCACGCCCGCCTCGAAGCTCGACGGCTCGATCAGACCCGCCGCGAGCGCCGGCTCGCGCACGCCCTCGATCATCGCGGTGAACGTCCCGCGCGTGAAGCCCTCGACCAGGTCGGGCCGGCTCGCGTCCACGTACACCATGCGCGGGGAGACCCGCACGGCGTCGAGCCCGGCCTGCACCATCAGCGGATAGACCTGGCGCCCGACCAGCGCGTTGCCGCCGGCCGCCGCCTGCAGCGCGACCTGACACCGGATCGCCGCGTGCGCCGCCGGGCTGTCGGGATGGAAGTGGGCCGAGCCGTGATCGCCCTCGATCACGGTCATGGTGCCGCCCGGCCTGAGCAGCCCCTTCAGCTGGACCAGGGCCTCGGCCGGGCGGTCGAGGTGCTCCAGGACGAAGCAGACGAAGACGTGATCGAAGGACTCGAGCGCGAAGGGCAGCGCGAAGATGTCCGCCTGCACGAACTCGACGTTGGCGAGTCCCGCTGCGCCGGCGCGTTCACGGGCCTGGGCGAGCGACGCCGCCGAGACGTCGATCGACGTGAAGCGCGCCTCCGGGCTGCGCCGGGCCAGCGTGACCGTCTGGGCGCCGACGCCGCAGCCGGCCTCGAGCACCGTGCTCCCGCGCGGGTACGCGGTGTCGGCGTGCAGGAGGTCGACCAGCGCGCCGGCCTGATCGTGCAGGCGCTTGTGCTCGCGCGGCAGGTGGCCGTGGACGTACGCCTGGCTCACGGCGCCGGCACGAGGAGGGACGCCTGCTCGCCGGCGAGCGTCTGGCTCGTGGCGGCGTCGATCTGCACCTCGACGTACTCCCCGGGCGCGGCCAGGCCCGCGAAGTTGACCACCTTGTTGTGACGGGTGCGGCCGCGCAGGCGGCTCGGATCGGTGCGCGACGGGCCCTCGACGAGGACCTCGAGCGTGCGGCCGACGAAGCGCTGGGCGCGCTCGCGGGCGCGGCGCTGGACCACCGCGACCAGGCGCTCCATCCGCTCGACCTTCTCCTCGTGCGAGACCGGGTCCTCCAGCCGGGCCGCTTCCGTGCCGCGGCGCGGTGAGAAGATGAACGTGAACGCGCCGTCGTATCCGACCGCCTCGGCGACCTCGAGCGTCTGCGCGAAGTCCGCCTCGGTCTCCCCCGGGAAGCCGACGATGATGTCGGTGGTCAGGGCGACGTCGGGCACGTGCTCGCGGATCAGGGCGACGCGGTCGAGGTAGCGCTCGCGTGTGTAGGTCCGGCGCATGGCCTTGAGGATCCGCGACGCGCCCGCCTGCAGCGGGAGGTGGATGTGCTCGCAGAGGCTGGGCAGCTCGGCGTGGGCGCGGATGACGTCCTCGCGCATGTCCTTGGGGTGCGGGCTCGTGTAGCGCAGCCGGCGCACACCGTCGAGGCCGTCGAGCGCGCCGAGCAGCTGGGCGAATCCGGCCCGCTCGGGCCGCAGGTCGCGGCCGTAGGCGTTGACGTTCTGGCCCAGCAGCGTGATCTCGGTGACGCCGTCGGCAGCCAGGCGGCGGCCCTCCTCGACCAGCTCGGCGAGCGGCCGCGAGACCTCGCGCCCACGCGTGGAGGGCACGATGCAGTACGCGCAGTTGCAGTTGCAGCCGACCGAGATCTGCATCCACGCCTGCACGTCGCGCGCCCGGCGGGCGGGCAGGTGGCCGGTGAAGCCCTCGAACTCGAAGAAGCCCTGGGCGGTGAGCGAGTCCGAGGTGAGGAACTCGGCGAGCTTGTGCACCTGGCCGGGACCGAAGGCGACGTCGACGAACGGGAACTGGCGGAAGACCTGCTCCTTGACCGACTGGGCCCAGCAGCCACCCACGCCGATCACGCGCTCGGGGTTGCGCCGCTTGAGCGCCTTGGCCTCGTGCAGGTGGGCCACGAAGCGCTCGTCGGCCTTCTCGCGGATCGAGCAGGTGTTGAAGAGGATCAGGTCGGCGTCCGCGCGCGCGCCGACCTCGTGGTAGCCGAGCGAGACGAGCATCCCCTTCATCCGCTCGGAGTCGTGCTCGTTCATCTGGCACCCGAAGGTGGTGACGTGGAACGCCTTCATCGCGCGAAATCGGTGGCGCGCGACTCGCGGATCACGGTCACCTTGATCTGACCCGGGTATTCGAGCTCCTGCTCGATCCGGCGCGCGATCTCGTGCGAGAGTAGCGCTGCGCCGTCGTCGTCGAGCGCGTTGGGACGGACCATGACGCGGATCTCGCGGCCGGCCTGCATCGCATAGACCTTGTCGACCCCCTCATGGCGCGTGGCGATCTGCTCGAGGTCGCGCAAGCGCTTGACGTACTGCTCGAGCGACTCGCCGCGCGCGCCCGGGCGGGCGCCGGAGAGCGCGTCGGCGGCCTGGACGATCACCGCCTCCACGGTCTGGGGCTCGACCTCGTTGTGGTGTGCCTCCATCGCGTGAGCGACCGCCTCGGACTCGCCGTGCCGGCGGGCGAGGTCGCCGCCCACCAGCGCGTGCGGGCCCTCGATCTCGTGCGAGACGGCCTTGCCGATGTCGTGCAGCAGCGCCGCCCGCCGGGCGGTCTTGGGCGAGGCGCCCAGCTCGTGGGCCATCATCGCGGCCAGGTGGGCGCACTCGACGGAGTGCGCGAGCACGTTCTGCCCGTAGGACGTGCGGTACTTCAAGCGCCCCAGGACCATGCCGAGCTCGGCGTCAAGGCCCTGCACGTCGGCGTCGAAGCACGCCTGCTCGCCGGATTCGGCGATGTGGGCTTCCAGCTCGGACTTGGCCTGGTAGTAGGTCTCCTCGATCCGCGCCGGGTGGATGCGGCCGTCCTGCAAGAGCTTCTCGAGCGTCATGCGGGCGATCTCGCGGCGCACGCCGTCGAAGCCGGAGAGGATCACGGCGTTCGGGGTGTCGTCGATGATGAAGTCGACGCCGGTGAGGTGCTCCAGGGCCCGGATGTTGCGGCCCTCGCGGCCGATGATGCGGCCCTTCATGTCGTCGGACGCGAGCTGGACGACCGACACGGTGGTCTCGGCCGCGTGCCCGGCGGCCAGGCGCTGCATGACGACCGAGAGGATGTTGCGCACGCGCCGGTCGGCCTCGCGCTTGGTCTCCTCCTCGACCTGGCGGACGAGCTTGGCGCCGTCGTGGCGGATCTGGTCCTCGAGCTCCTTGAGCAGCTGCTGGCGGGCCTGGGAGGCCGACATCCCGGCCACGCGCTCGAGCTCGCGCACGTGGCGCTCGCGCAGCTCGGCGAGCGCCTCCGTGCGCTCGACCAGCGTGCGCTCGCGATCGCCCAGCTGCGAGAGGCGGCTCTCGACCGCCTCCTCGCGGGCGCGGACGCGCTCCTCCAGGCGCAGGACCTCGGCGCTGCGGGCGGCGCTGCGGCCGTCCTCGGTGGTGGCGGTCTGGGGCGCGGGGGCGCTGCGGGCGGCTGGCCCGGCGGCGCCGGCGGTCGTCGCCGTGGATCTCCCTCCCGCGGCTAGGCCGGGTGCCCGCCGCACGAGCAGCGAGGCCGCGGCCACCAAGCCGATGGCCACCACGATCGCGGCGATGACGATCTCCATGACGTTTCTTCTCCCCGACGGGCCCCGGACGCGGACGTCTGGAACCCCGCTCTGTTTCTGGCTATGTCAGAGCGGCAGGCCGGGCCGTGCTGATCGGGCACGAGCCAACACGCAGCATCAAGGCGGCCCGGGCGGGCCCCCACGTCTCAGTCGGCGGCTTGGTACGAGTGGTGCTGGGGTTCACGCCGGGCGCACGGGCCCGGATCGGTCGGAGGTGATGCCGTCACGGTTGGAACGCTGCTGGAAATGGCTGCAAAGCGGAGGTTCTGTACTGGGTTTCAATGGGCCCGCAGGCCCGGTCTGTCGCTGGCGGGGATCGTAGTACCGCAGCGGTCGGGGCGCAATGGCGCGGCGGTTCTGCGGCCGCTACTCGAACGCCTCCTCGAGGCCGGCGTGGCGGCGCAGCGCGGTGTAGGCCAGCTCGAGCCCGTAGCCCTTGCGCACGAGGATCCCGAGCGCGCGGTCACGCTCGCGCGGAGTGGCCGGCGGCTCGGGCACGCGGCGGCGCAGCAGCGCCATGGCCGCCGCGAGCTCGGCCTCGGGTTCCTGGCCCGCCACGGCGGCCTCGATCTGGTCGGCGACGACGCCGAGGGCGCGCAACCGCTGCGCGATCCGCTCCGCGCCCCAGCCGTCCAGCCGGCGCCGGTCCTCGGCGAAGCGGAGGGCGAAGCCCGCGTCGTCGACGAAGCCGCCCGCGCGCAACTCGTCGAGCACGCGCTCGGCGTCGGCGGGCGCGACCCGGCGGCGGGCGAGGGTGGCCCGCAGCTCGGCCTCGGTCCGCTCGCGCCGGTTGAGCGCGCGCCATGCGACCGCACGGGCGTGCTCCACGCGAGCGGCGGGGTCGCCGCGGCGCTCACCGGCCGGTTCCGGCTCTGCTTCTGGCTCGTGCCACTCGTCGAAAGCGGGATCGACCACCACGGCGACTACCCGCAGCGGCTCACGCGGCCGCCACCGCCGCGGCCACCTCGTCCACCGCGCCCTCCGGGCGCTCGATCGGGGTCACGAGGTCCTGGCCCACGCCCAGGGCGGCATAGACCTTGGCCTCGATCTCCTTGGCGATCTCGGGATTCGTGTCGAGGTAGGCCTTGGCGTTGTTGCGGCCCTGGCCGAGCCGCTCCTCGCCGTAGGAGAAGAACGAGCCCGACTTCGCCACCACGTTGTGCTCGAGCCCGAGGTCCAGGATGCAGCCCGAGCTGGAGATGCCCTTGCCGAACTCGATGTCGAACTCGGCCTGCCGGAACGGCGCCGCGACCTTGTTCTTGACCACCTTGACGCGGACGCGGTTGCCGACCGCCTCGGTGCCGTCCTTGAGCGTCTCGATGCGGCGGATGTCGAGCCGCTGGGACGAGTAGAACTTCAGCGCACGCCCGCCCGGTTGGGTCTCTGGCGAGTTGTGCACCACCACGTGGTCGACGAGGTAGGTGTGGTTGCCCTCGACCTGAAGGTCGTAGCGGTTGCCCTTGCGCAACCCCGGCGGCTTGGCGAACTTGCGCAGCACCTTCATGCCCACCGGGCGCAGAGATGTGCGGCTCGCCAGATCCGTGCGGAAGTCCCCGGGGGGCGGCGAGTCCCATGCGAAGCGGCCCCGCAGGTCGGGGTGCAGCTTGTAGTCGAGCGACGGGTGGACGTAGGGAGCGATCCGCTCCTGGAAGCGCCGGGCGCGGTCCCCGCTGAACAGCAGGTTGTGGCCCGAGAGGGTCGGCCGGCCCATGCCGAGCTCCTCGCACCGGTCCGCCAGCCGCTCGCGGTCGTCCGTCGCGAAGCCCGCCACGCAGATCGTCGCCTTGCCGTGCCCCCAGCGCTTGTAGTTCCCACCGAAGGTCCCGTCGTCGCAGTACCAGGCGGCGATGGCACGCTCGTCGAGCTCGGCGATCAGCGAGGCCGGCGCGGTCCGCCGCCCTTCCGCCGAGTAGACGGCGTCCCGCAGCGTCGCGAGCTGGCGCATCGGGATCGTGTCGAAGCCGATCCCGTTGCCCGTGCGGCCCATCCGATGGGCGAAGGGAGCGAGCATCGACTGCTTCCACTCGCAGTACTCGCGCTGGCGCTCACCGTGCCCGACGCGGAAGGAGGCGTTGTGCGCGGACGCGTAGCGTAGGGAGCCGTCCCCGAGCAGGCTGCCGGTGATCAGCTTGAGCTGATCCTCGCTCAGCGCATACTGCTTCGTGGCGACGAGCACCTCATCGCCCTCTTCGATCTCCCAGGCCTGTCGCTCGCCCTCCGGCGTGAAGATGACGTGGTTCGGGGTGCAGGTGAACCGGTGCCGACCGCGCCCGCCTTCGACCTCGAAGCGAAGCCAGTCGTCCGTCTCGCCGTTGTTGTAGTAGTCGACGACCTTCCGCGGCGTGATCTGGCCGGTCGCCGGGTCCATCGACATGACGTCAACCGGCATGCGCTGGTTGACGATCTTCCCGATTCGCTCAGTGCTGCCGTCCGCGAGCATGACCCGGGTGTCATACGAAAAGCATCCGAACATCACGCCGACCTTCTCGCGGATCTGGTTGACGAACAGGCAGAGGGTCTGGGTCCGGTTGAGGTTGCCGGCCAGCTTGCGCATCGCCTGGCTCATCATCCGCGCCTGCACGCCGACCGTCTGGTCGCCCATCTGGCCCTCGAGCTCGGCGCGCGGCGTCAGCGCCGCCACCGAGTCGATCGCCACCAGGTCGACCGCGCCCGAGCGCACGAGCATGTCGGCGATCTCCAGCGCCTGCTCGCCGTAGTCGGGCTGGGAGACCAGCAGCTCGTCGATGTCCACGCCCAGGTTCTGGGCGTACAGCGGGTCCATGGCGTGCTCCGCGTCGATGAACGCGCAGACCCCGCCGAGCTTCTGCGCCTCGGCGATCACGTGGTAGACGAGCGTCGTCTTGCCCGAGGACTCCGGGCCGAAGACCTCGACGATGCGCCCGCGCGGCATGCCGCCGATCCCGAGCGCGAGATCGAGCGACAGCGCACCGGTGGGGATGGCGTCCACCTTGACCTGCGCCCCCTCGTCGCCCATGCGCATCACCGAGCCCTTGCCGAACTGGCGCTCGATCTGGGTGAGCGCGCCCTGCAGGGCGGCGTCGCGGGCCTTGGACGGTTCCTGGCTCATCTGGGGTGGGCTCCTCTGGCGGCTCTCGAAGACTCATGGCCCCGAGCGCGGATCGGGGAACAGGAGGTGGATGATGGGCGGGGGATCGGACGGAAACGTGAGCCTCGAGCCACGGGCGGCACGGAACAACGCGCGGAGGTGACGAAAGGCGCGCACGGGCGTGGCGCGTGTCGGCGGCGGATGCGCCCCGAGACGCCGGCGTACGTCAACGGCGGCTGGGTAGGGAAGCGGGTCCGACCGGGTCGCACGCCGGTGACTGGGCGGGTGGCGAGTTGAGCACCCACTTGGTGCTCAACTCGCCACGCGTCGAGATCATTCCTCCGCGCCGGCTCCCTCCTCTCCTTAACCAGCCGTAGTTGACGTCCGCAAGCGTGCCGCGGCGGTCAGCCCGCGACGAGCCCCGCGGGCACCTCGACCTCGCGGGGCGCCTCGTCGAGCACGCTCCGCCCGGCTCCACCCCGCACGCCCCGCGCACCGCCCGGTTGAACCCGGGCAGCGTCTCGCCTCCGCGCCGCCCGATGCGGCCGTGGAAGCTGTGGCCGTTGGCCGTCACCCGCACGGGCGGCGTCCTGGCGCCGCCCCCGACGGCCGCGAGCTGCGCGTCGGAGAGGATGAGCGCGGCGGCCGGGTCGCGCGACTCCAGCACACCGGTGAGGCGCAGGGCGCAGGGCGAAACCGGCCGGTGGTCCAGTCACATCACCAGGGTCATCCCTCGTGCAGCTGGCCGATGCGGAGCTTGTTGCCGAACGGGTCGCGGATGCCGAAGTCGATCCCGTACCCCTTCTGCGTCGGCTCGTCGGTGATCTCCACGCCGCGGCCCTTGAGGGTCTCGTAGGTCTGCTGCGCGTCGTCGGTCGCAAGGCCGATCCAGCCGCCGGCGGCCCCCTTGGTGAGCAGGTCGCCGACCTGGGCCGCGGTCTCCTCCGGCATCGAGGGAGGGCCCGGCCGCTCGAGGAGGATCTTGCGGCCGGGATCGCCCGGGACCCGGACCGTCAGCCAGCGCATGAAGCCGAGGTCGGCGTCCGTGTCGACCTCGAGGCCGAGCTTGCCGACGTAGAAGTCCAGCGCCTCGTCCTGGTCGAGGACGAAGACCGATGAGAGGTTGATGCGTGTGTACATGGCCGCGAACCTACGTCGCAGCGACGCGGCCCGCTTGTCCGAAACTGCTCGGTCGCGACCACGCCTTCTCGAAGCACGTCGGCACGGCGGGCGGCGGCCCCTGGGTGCGATAGGAGGAGGGCGACTCGCCGACGATCTCGCGGAAGGTGCGGCTGAAGGTGGCGAAGCTGGTGAAGCCGACGTCGAGGCAGACCTCGCTCACGCTGCGCTCGGTCGCGCGCAGCAGCCACATCGCCCGCTCGACCCGCCGCCGCTGCAGGTACCGGTGGGGCGTCTCACCGAACGTGCGGCGGAAGGAGCGGATGAAGTGCGCCTCGGAAGCCAGCGCGATCCGCGCCAGCGCGGGGATGTCGAGCGGCTTCGCATAGTCGCGGTCGATCCTGTCGCGCGCCCGCAGCAGCAGCCGGTTGGTCTGCTCTCCGGGCGTCATCATGCGCTCAGCCTGCCAGATGAGTCAGCGGCCGCCGGGCCAGCCCCGCGGCAAGCGCGCCGGCGCGCGCGGACGCGTCGCGCGCGCCGTCGCAGCCGACGCCAACGTCGAGGCCGCCGCGCGCCACGACCGCAGCCGCACCGACACGGCCCGGCCGCCCAGGCGGCCGCGCAGCCTTCCGTCCGCCCCGACCGAGATCCGGCCGTCCGCGGCCGCTCCGCCCGCCACGCGCAGGCGGACGCGCCCGCGGCGATCCACGACGCCGCTCACCCGCACCCCCGGCACGACCACGTAGCTCGACAGCCGCAGCCGGCCGCCGCGCGCGAGCCGCCAGCTGCCGCCGCGCAGCCCTCCGCCCCGGCGGTAGACCACCCGCAGCGAGCGCACCAGCGCGACGTCGGCGAGTGTCGCGTCGAGCGCGCCGACGGTGCGCGCCACCCGCCCGCCGCCGACGCCGCGCGCCGGCCGGACCAAGCCGATCCGGACGGGCGGCACGGCAGTCGCCGGCACGCCCGTCGGCCGCCGCGGGCAGCGTGTCACCCTCACCGGCTGACCGGCCACGAAGCGCAGCAGCTGGCGCGTCGGACAGGCCGAGCCGACCGTCGCATGCCCGACGCCCGGCGCCGTCACGCGCACCGCACCGGCGATCAGCGAAGCCACCCGCGCGGAAGCCTCCGGCGGCGTGCGCAGGTCCTCATCCCCTTGCAGGATCAGGGTCGGAACCGCCGGGTACGGGCCGGGCGCGGGCCGCTCCGGCTGCACGGGGTCGGGCCAGCGCAGGCACAGCCCGATCTCGTCCGCGAGCGCCGTGCGCGCGTCGAACGGCGCGAACGCCGCGGGCCCCAGCGCCAATGCGCGCGAGCGCGCGACGCCCAGCCGGTCCCCGATCGGCGTCCCGCGCGCCCACGGCAGCGGCGTCTCCTCGCACACGGTCGCGTAGCGGGCGGAGGAGAAGATCTGCGGCGGCAGCCTGAACGAGAGCTCCGAGGGCGTGGTGATCAGCCGCAGCAGCGGTGCCTCGTCACCGCGCAGCGCCGCGCGCACCGCGACCGGGATGGCGGCGCGCAGCTCGGGCGCGTAGTCGGCGTCGTACATCAGGTCGGAGATGGCGGTGGGCCGCAGGGTGCGCACGCGCCGGCGCCCGCGCGCGTCGTAGACCGGCGCGCGCACCGGCGACTCCGCGCGCAGCCGCGCGACGAGCGCGCGCAGGTCGGCCGCCGGGTCGGCGCTGAGCCCGGCGCAGCCGTCGGGGCAGAGCGCCTGCAGGGAGGGGCGCATGGCACGGAAGCCGGCGAGGCCGAACGGATCGGCGTCGTCGGGGTCGGCGACCGAGTCGAGGATCAGCCGCTCGACGTGCTGCGGGTAGGTCCGCGCGTACTCGAGCGCGAGCAGCGTGCCGTAGGAGATGCCGAAGAGGGTCAGCTTCTCGACGCCGGCCGCGCGCCGGATCGCCTCCATGTCCTCGACCGAGTCGGGCGTCGTGTAGAAGCCGCGGCGCTCGCCCAGCCGCCGCGCGCAGCGCTCGCCGGCCTCGCCGGAGCGCAGGCGCGAGTCGCGCTCCACGTCCGGGCAGCGCAGCAGGCCGCTCGCGCCGGTGCCGCGCTGGTCGAAGCCGAGCACGGTGTAGCGCCTGGCCAGCTGCGGCACCTCCAGCAGCACGCCCACCAGCTCGAGCAGGCCGGCGCCGCCGGGGCCGCCCGACAGGTACATCAGGTGCGGCCCGCGGGCGCCGACGCGCAGGCGCAGGACCTCCAAGCCGATCTGGCCCGGCACGCGGCCGCTGCGGTCGAGCGGCACGCTGATCGTCGCGCACCGCAGCTCGGCCGGGGCGCGGGGACAGCGCTCGAACGGCGACTGGGCATGCGCGGCCGACGGGAGCGCGAGCCCGGCGAGGACGAAGACCAGGAGCAGGCGGCGCATCGGAGCGGCGAGCGTAGACCGTCAGCGCAGCGCGCGCGTCGCCAGCGCCGTGTACACCGATCCCGGCTGGGAGCGGTAGAGCGTGATGGAGGGCGGCGCGAAGCGCAGGGCCGGCGGGGCCACCGGCAGCGCGCTGCGTGGCGGGGAAGCGGGACGGCCGGGCGCCGGGCCGCTCCGCACGGCGGCGGAGGCGGCCCGCCCCAGCCGTGCCACCGTCACGTGCGGCCGGAAGCGCCGCACCTCGCCCGCCCGGCCGAGCGCCGCGAGCACCGCCGCGTGCAGCGCCGCCAGGCCTCCGCCGGTGTCCTCCACGACGACGACCAGCACGCGCGGCCGCCGCGCCGGCAGCAGGAGCGGCGCCCCGAGCGCCAGCGCCGGCGCCCGCCGGTCCGCGGGCAGCGCCGCCGCCAGTCCATCCACCGAGGCCTCCGCGCACGACCCGAGGAAGGCCAGCGTGATGTGCAGCGACGCGTCGGGCACCGCCCGCCAGACCGCGTCGTCCACCGTCCCCGCGCGCCACGCGACCAGGGCCGTCCGCACCGGCTCGTCCAGGTCCGCCGCGACGAACAGGCGCAGCGTCAAGCCAGGAGCGCGTGCAGCGCGTGCAGGGCGACGGTGGTGGTGCGGTCGCGCACCTGCGCGCGGTCACCCGGCAGCTGGACGGCGCGGTCCCCGCGCCCGTCGCCCGCCGCCACGCTGACGCAGACGGTGCCGACCGGCTTGGCCTCGGTCCCACCGCCCGGCCCGGCGATCCCGGTGATCCCGATCCCCACGTCGGCGCCGAAGCGCGCCCGCGCGCCGTCGGCCAGCGCCGCGGCCACCTCGGGCGAGACGGCGCCGGTGCGCGCGATCAGCGCCGCCGGGACGTCGGCGAACGCCGTCTTGGCCGCGTCGGAGTACACGACCACGCCGCCGGCCACGTAGGCGCTCGACCCGGCCAGGGCGGTCAGCCGTCCCGCCATCAGTCCCCCGGTGCACGACTCGGCCACCGCCACCGTGCGGCCGGCGCGCACCAGCCCCTCCGCCACGAGCGCGTCGATCGTCCGGCCGTCGGGAGAGAACAGCGTGTCGGCGTGGCGGGCGGCGATCGCCGCCGCGAACGCGTCGTAGTCCTCCGCGGCCGCGGGTGAGAACACCGTGGCGATCTCGATCTCGCCACGGCGCAGGCAGGTGGTGATCTCCAGCCGATCGAGCTCGAGCCCGCCGGCCTCGAGCTCGCGCAGGCTGCGGGCGATCTCCGCCTCGGGGATGCCGTAGAGGCGCAGCATCCGCTGCTCCAGCGGCGCCGCGCCCACCAGGGCACCGCGCAGCGCCGGCGTGGCGAGCGCCGCGGTCCACATCGGCTGCAGCTCGCTCGGCGGCCCCGGCAGCACCAGCACGGTCGGGCCGCCGTCGGCGGACGGCACCACGAGCCCGGGCGCGGTGCCCACCGGCTCGAGGATCGTCGCCCCGTCGGGCACCAGTGCCTGCTTGCGGTTTCCGGCCCGCATCGCTTCCTCGCCGTACTGCGCCCAGCCTGTGCCCGCCGGCGAAGCCGGTTGGGTGCGGGCGCGATTGCGCCGCAGGATGGCCAGGATCCGCTCCTCCAGCGCCGGGTCCAGCTCCAGCAGGCGCCCGCTGAAGCCCGCCACCACCTCGGCGGTCAGATCGTCGGCGGTCGGGCCCAGCCCGCCCGAGGTGATGACCAGCGCCATGCCCTGCGCGGCGAGGAAGTCCAGCGCCGCCCGCACGTCGCCGGGGCGGTCGCCGACCACCATCGTGTGGGCCAGGTCGACGCCCAGCTCGCGCAGCCGACCCGCCAGCCACGGCCCGTTCGTGTCGGCGATGATCCCGCTGAGCACCTCGGTGCCGGTCACGACGACGCCTGCGCGCACCGGCGGCGTCATCCGGCGCACGTGGGTCGTCGGCCCTCGTCGAGGCGGCGGGGAGCGCGCCCCCGCCGGATCTCATAGCCGACCGGCGCGTCATCCGACACGTCGTGGGACTTCCCGTTCACGCGCATGACGGCCGCGCCGGTGCCGAAGGAGGCCAGAAAGCGGCGGGAGCGGAAGGTGCGTGAGCGGTCGCCCGCGTCGAGCGTCTCGTTGCGGATCACCGGCTGCCCGCGCGCGTCCTCGAGGCACACGCTGACCGGCCCCGTGGCCCGGATCTGGACGGAGGCGATCCGGCTGGTGCGGCGCCGCCGGCGCGCCGGCGGATCCTCGTCCGCCTCGCCGCCCGCCGTGCCGGCGTCGTCGGGCGCAGGCGTCGCGGTGGCGACCGCCTCTTCGCCGGGATCGTCGGACTCGCCGGTGAGCGTGCCGAGCGCGAACAGCGCGCCCACCAGCAGGACCGCGCCGAGCGCCACCACCATCCACGGCGCGACGATCGGCCGCCGTGCACGCGCGCGCCGGCCACCCAGGTTGGTCCCGAACGGCGTCAGCTCCTGCCCGGTGGGCGGGCGCTCGTAGCGCTGGCGGTACTGCTCCACCAGCACGCGGGCGTCGAGCCCGAGATAGTCGGCGTACGTGCGCAGGAAGGTCTTGACGAACGTGGTCCCCGGCAGCAGGTCCCATTCCTCGTTCTCGAGCGCGCGGAGGTACTTGGCCCGGATCTTGGTCGCCGACTCGACCTCGGTGATGTCGATCCGGTTGCGCATGCGCGTCTCGCGCAGCTGGTCGCCGATCTCGGGCATGGGCCAGCCCTAGGCTACGTCTCCGGGCTCGTCGTCGGGGATGGCGACCTGCTCGCCGCGCCCCTCCAGCGCCGCCAGCACGCGCGGGAGGTCGGCCTCGGAGACCAGCACCTGGCGGGGCTTCGAGCCTTCGTAGCCCGAGATCACGCCGCGCCGCTCGAGCATGTCGATCAGCCGGCCGGCCCGCGTGTAGCCGAGCCGCAGGCGGCGCTGGAGCATCGAGGTGGAGGCGGTCTGCATCTCGGCCACGAGCCGGATCGCGTCGCCCAGCAGCGGGTCCTCGTCGGGATCGAAGCCGTCGTCGGCGCCGCGCCCGTCGGCCTCCTCGGCATCGACCTCCTCGAGCAGCTCCTCGCGGAACTCCGGCTCGCCCTGGCGGCGCCACTGCTCGCACAGCGCCGCGATCTGCGCCTCGTCGACGTAGGCGCCCTGGATCCGCTGCAGCCGCGAGGAGCCGACCGGCGCGAAGAGCATGTCGCCCTGCCCCAGCAGCGTCTCGGCGCCGTTCTGATCGAGGATCACGCGCGAGTCGGTCTGGGAGGAGACCGCGAAGGCGATCCGGCTCGGCACGTTGGCCTTGATCATGCCGGTGATGACGTCGACGCGCGGGCTCTGCGTGGCCAGCACCAGGTGGATGCCGACGGCGCGGGCCTTCTGCGCGAGCCGGATGATCGAGTCCTCCACGTCGGCGGGCGCGACCATCATCAGGTCGGCGAGCTCGTCGATCACGCACAGCACGTAGGGCAGCGCCGGCTCGCCGCGCCGCTCGCGCACCTTGTTCATCTCGATCAGGTTGCGGGTGCGGGCCAGCGCCATGTACGCGTAGCGCTGCTCCATCTCGCGCACGAGGTTCTGCAGCGCGGTGGCGGCCTTGCGCGGGGAGGTGATGACCGGCGTGAGCAGGTGCGGGATCGAGTCGTAGTGGTTGAGCTCCACCTGCTTGGGGTCGACCAGCACCAGGCGCACCTCGTGCGGGGTGGCGCGCAGGAGGATCGAGGCGAGCATGGCGTTCACGCAGCCGGACTTGCCGGCGCCCGTGGTGCCGGCCACCAGCAGGTGCGGCATGCGGGCCAGATCGGCCCCGATCGCGCGGCCCGCGACGTCCTTGCCGAGCCACACGGTGAGCGGGGACCAGTCCTCCGGCGCTGCCTGCAGCACGTCGCCGAGGTGGACCATCCGGCGCCGGGCGTTGGGCACCTCCACCCCGACGGCCTGCTTGCCGGGGATCGGGGCGAGGATGCGGATGTCCGACGCCGCCAGCGCGTAGGCGAGGTCGTCCTTGAGCTGGGCGACCTTGCCGACCTTGATGCCGGGCGCCAGGCGCAGCTCGTAGCGGGTGATGTGGGGGCCGGCCACCAGCCCGATCACCTTGGCCTGGATCCCGAAGTGCCCGAGCGCCTCGACCAGCTGGGCGGCGACCTTCTCCTGCCCGACCGTGTCGGGCTTGTTGGCGTCGGCGCTCGAGCGGGTGAGGAAGCGCGGCTCGGGAACCTTCCAGACGAAGTCGGGGGCGTCGGTGATCGAGGCCCGCAGGCGGCCCTGCGGGGTGAGGTCGTCCTCGGTGATCTCGCGGCCCGCGCGCAAGACGCCGGGCTCGTCGGTGGGCGGGTCCTCCGCGAGCGCCGGCTCGGGATCGGGCTCGGCGGCCTCGACCTCGGCGGTCTCCGAGTCGGGCTCGGGGTCGGGGTCGGGGTCGGCCTCACCGAACAGGTCCGGGAAGCGCTCGGCGCCCGACCAGAACTCCTCCTCGTCGCCCCCGCGGCGCACGGCTGTCGGCTCGGTGGCCTCGAGCGCGGCCAGCTCGTCGCTCCGGGCGCGCCGCCGGGTCACGGCGGTGCGGACGTCGGTGGTGCCCTCGCGCACGCGCCGGCCCGTCCGCGTCACGGTGTCGCCGGTGGCCCGGACCACGGCGGCGACGCTCGCGCCGGTGAGCAGGAGCGCGCCCGCGACGAGGCAGAAGATGGCCACGAGGTGGGCGCCGACATCGCCCAGCAGCAACGAGATCCCCGTGTGCAGCGCCGCCCCCAGCTCGCCGCCGCGCTCCTCCACCGGGCCGCGCCGGGGGCCGATGCCCAGCGTGCCGCCGGCCAGCGCGAGCGTCGTGCCCACCAGCAGGCACAGCGCGCCGGCCCGGAACGGCCGCACGGCCGGGAGCACCGGCCGCATCACGATCAGCGCGCCGGCGGCGAGCAGGGCGACCGGAACCAGGAGGTGGACCGCGCCGAGCAGCCGGCGCAGCCCGTCTGCCGCCGCGCCGCCGGCCCGGCCGCCGTCCCAGTCGAGGTAGAGCACGAACGCGAGGAACAGGGCGAGCGCCACGAGACCCAGGCCGACCAGGTCCCAGTGGCGCTGCTCGAGCGCCGGCAGGCGGTGGCGCCAGCCGGCCGGCGGCGCGGATCGGCGGCCGCGCGGCTTGCGGCGAGGCGAGGCGGTCGGCATCGTCACCGCCGGGGCTTCGACGCGCTCGGGCTCGCTCCTCCCCGCGTAACTCCGGAGCGCAGCCGGCAGGCCGCCCTACGCGGCAAGGGCAATGGGGCCACGCCTGGCCGGACGGCGAGCACCGGGACCTCTCGCGGCGCGACAGTCACACCGGCCCGATCGGGTAAACGGGTCCTGCATGGACGTCCTGGTGATCGTCGGTGCGGCGCTCGCCGGCGTCGGCGCGGTGCTCGTCGCGATCGGCGCGCTGGCGCTGCGCGCCGGACGGCGCTTCGACCGCGTGGCGCGGCGGGCGCCGGGCCGCGTCGTCGGTGTCGCCGGCAGCGGCGCCGGCCACCTCGTCGGCTACCCGGTGCTGCGCTTCTCGCTGCCCGACGGGCGCGAGATCGAGGCCCGCGCCCGCAGCACCACCACTCTCGACGCCCTGCGCGAGGGCCAGGACGTCACCGTGCTCTACGACCCAGCCGACCCGACCCGGGCGCGGCTGGACACACGCACGGCGTCCGCCGGGCAGGCCCTCCTCGGCGCCGGCTTCATGGGGATCGGCGCCGTCCTCGTGCTGCTCGGAGTCGCGGCGATCGTGGCGGGCATCGCGTTGCGCGACGCGCTGCCCGTGTAACTCCAGAGCGCTGCGAGGTGTCAGCGCTCCGTGGGGTGCGCTCAGTCGGAACGAGGCGATCAGAGCAGCTGGACACTGCAGTCGACGCCGGGCGCCCGAGCCAGCCGCACGTCTGTGGTCAGCAACGAGGTCGCCCCGGTCATCTCGGTCAACGCCACGTAGGTGGCGTCGTACGCGCTCGGGTCGTGGCGGAGCGCCCACATCCTGGTCCGCAGCCAGTCGGCCGGGAACCTGGTGATCGCCAGAGCGGCGAAACCGTCGCAGGCCACCGTCCCTTGTGCGTCGCTCAGACCGCCGTGAAGGACGAGGCTCCTCAGGACGTGGGTGACCTCACTGTCGATCAGGTGCGGAGCGCCAAGCTCCGCATCTCCGAGCCGGCGTTAAGCCGGGATTTGGACGGCGCCCGTAGCATTGCGCCCGATGGAGGCAGCCGACCGTGCCGTGCGCGTGCTCGTGGTGGAGGACGACGAGGAGATCGCCCAGGTGCTCCAGCGCGCGCTGCGGCTGGAGGGCTACGACGTGCGCCTGGCCGCCGACGGCGTGGTCGCGCTCGACGAGGTGCACGCCTTCCTGCCCGACGTGATCGTGCTCGACCTCGGGCTCCCGCGCATGGACGGGATCGACGTCGCGCGCCGACTGCGCGCCGACGAGGACGACACCCCGATCCTCATGCTCACCGCACGCGACGCGCTGGACGCGCGCGTGGAGGGCCTGGACGTCGGGGCCGACGACTACCTGGTCAAGCCGTTCGAGCGCCAGGAGCTGCTGGCCCGCCTGCGTGCGCTGCTGCGGCGCCGGCCCCCGCGCGGGATGGCCCCGCTGCGCGTGGGCGACCTCAGCCTCAATCCCGACACCCACGAGGTCAGCCGGGCGGAGCGCCAGATCGAGCTGACCCAGCGCGAGTTCGAGCTGCTCGAGTACCTGATGCGCAACGAGCGCCTGGTCATCAGCCGCCAGAAGCTGCTCGACGAGGTCTGGGGCTACGACCCGTTCTCGATCACGAACACCATCGAGGTGTTCGTGTCCAACCTCCGGAGGAAGCTCGAAGCCGGTGGCGAGCCCAGGCTCCTTCACACGGTCCGCGGCGCGGGCTACGTCCTCCGCGTATAGGCGGCTGCCGATCCGCTGGCGGCTCGCCGGCGGCTCCGCCCTCCTCACGCTCGTCATCCTGCTCGGCTTCGCCAGCGTCGTCGGGGTGCTCACCGTCCGCACGTTGCAGTCGGACTTCACCCGCCAGGTGGCCGACGCCTCCGACGAGCTGCAACGCACGGTCGAGCCGCGGCTGCTGATCCGCAAGAGCGACAGCCGCATCAAGGGGATCGGCCTGACCTCCGACTCGCCCGACCTGGACGACTACGCCGCCGTGCAGAACGCGGTCATCCGCGTGGTGTGGCCGTCCGGCGAGGTGATCCGAGCCACCCGGCGCGCGCCCTACCTGCCCCCGCCGCGCGTCCGGCGCGAGGACTACGGCGGCTACCGCATCGAGTCGCGCCCGCTGCCGGTGCCCGGCCTCAGCGGACCGGTGTTCGTGCAGTACGCGCGCCGGCTCTCCGACGTGCGCGCGAACGTCAACCGCGTGCGCGTGCTGCTCGGCTTCGGCGTCATCGGCGGCGCCGCGCTGGCGCTGCTGGCCGGCCTGGCCACCGCCACGCGCGCCATGCGTCCGATCACCCGCCTCACCGCCGTCGCTCGCACGATCGAGCGCACGCGCGACCCCTCGGGCCGGATCCCGCCGCCCGAGGCGCACGATGAGGTCGCCGAGCTGGCGCTCACGCTCCAGGCCATGCTGCACGCCCTCGGCGACGCGCGGGCCGAGACCGAGGGCGCGCTGGCCCGCCAGCGCGAGTTTGTCGCCGACGCCTCACACGAGCTGCGCACGCCGCTGACCTCCGTGCTGGCCAACCTGGAGCTGCTGGAGATGGAGCTGGCCGGCGAGCAGCGCGAGGCCGCCGCCTCCGCGCTGCGCTCCTCGCGCCGCATGCGCCGGCTGGTCGCCGACCTGCTGCTGCTGGCCCGCGCCGACGCCGGGCGGGCCGCGCCGCACGTGCCCGTCGACCTCGCCGACGTGGTCGCCGAGGCCGCCGGCGAGCTCGAGCCCGTGGCCGACGACCACCACATCTCAGTCGATGCCCAGCCCGGCTCGCGCGTCGAGGGGGTGCGCGACGAGCTGCACCGGCTCACGCTCAACCTGCTGGAGAACGCGCTGCGCCACACCGACCCCGGCACGACGGTGGAGGCCAGCGTCGAGCGCCGCAACGGCCAGATCGTGCTGTCGGTGGAGGACGACGGGCCCGGCATCCCGCCCGAGCTGCACGACAAGGTCTTCGACCGCTTCTTCCGCGGCGCCGGCGACCGCAGCGGCTCCAGCGGCCTCGGGCTCTCGATCGTGCGCGCCGTGGCCGGCTCGCACCAGGGCACCGTGTCCCTGGAGGAGCCGCTCGACGGCCGCGGCGCGCGCTTCGTGGTGCGGCTGCCCGCCGCGGGCTCGTTGGACCCGCGCGGCTGACCTGGGCATTCAAGCGCCCGAACCGCCTGCCGATTGCCCGGGAGGTCATGTCCGACTCCCTCGCCGAGCAGCTCGTCGTCTTCTCCCTCGCCGCGGAGGAATACGCCCTCCCGATCGCGGCCGTGCACGAGATCATCCGCCACACCGAGCCGCGCACGGTGGCCTCCGAGGTGGCCTGGATCCGCGGCGTGATCGGGCTGCGGGGGAAGATCGTCCCGATCTTCGACCTGGCCGCCCGGCTGGGCGTCGCCAGGGGCCCCGACGGCGCCGGGAAGATCGTCATCGTCGAGACCGCGACGGGCCAGGTCGGGGTCACGGTCGACGAGGTCGAGGAGGTCCTGACCGTGCCCGCCGACCAGCTCGAGACGGTCCCCGGGGCCGACGCCGGGACGGTCCGCGCGATCGTCAAGCTCGGCGACCGCCTGGTCATCCTGCTCAACCCCGAGGGCCTCTTCTCCCGCCCGGCCGCCGGGGACGAGCTCGCCGCCGCATAGCCCGAGTCCGTGCCGGCCACCGCCACCCACACGCGCCGGATCGTCGTCGCCGACGACTCCGCGCTGATGCGCCGCCTGCTCGCGGACGCGCTCGTCCGCCAGGGCTTCGCCGTGGTGGGCGAGGCGGCCGACGGGGACGGGGCGCTGGCGCTGTGCCAGCGCGAGCGGCCCGACGCGCTGACGCTCGACCTGCAGATGCCCGGCCTGGACGGGCTCGGCGTCCTGCGGGCGCTGCGCGAGCGCCGCGCCGCCCCCGTCCCGGTGGTCGTCGTCTCCGCCTTCTCCCCCGCCGCCGGCGCCCGCGCCGTCGACGCGCTCGCCGAGGGCGCCTACGATCTGGTCGCCAAGCCGGCCGTCGGGGAGTCGCTCGGCGCCTTCTGCGACGAGCTGGGCCGCAAGGTGTCCGAGGCGGCGCGCGCGGCCGACGGGCACGCCCGCCGGCTCGCCACCCGCCCGCACGTGCCGCTGGGCGACGACGCCCCCGCGGCCGACGGCCTCGCCGCGCGGCGCAGCGCCACGGGCACCGTCGTGGTCATCGCCTGCTCGACCGGCGGCCCGCGCGCGCTCGGCGCGCTCGTGCCCGCCCTGCCCGCGCCACTCGGCGCCGGCGGGATCCTGATCCAGCACATGCCGCAGGGCTTCACCGCCTCGCTGGCCGCCCGCCTGGACGCCCGCACCGCGCTGTCCGTGCGCGAGGCCCGGCCCGGCGACGTGCTCGACCCGAGCGCGCTGCTGGTCGCGCCCGGCGGCGCGCACCTGCGCGTCGGCGCGGACCGCCGCCTGCGCCTCGCCGACGACGCCCCGGTCGGCGGCCTGCGCCCGCGCGCCGACCTCACCGTCGCCGACCTGGCCCGGACCTTCGGGCGCCGCGTGCTGCTGGTCGTCCTGACCGGCATGGGCCGCGACGGCGTCGAGGGCGCCTGGGCGGTCAAGCGCGCCGGCGGCCGCGTGCTGTGCGAGGCCGAGTCCTCCTGCGCCGTCTACGGCATGCCGCGGGCCGTGGCCGACGCCGGCCTGGCCGACGCCGTGCTGCCGCTCGACAAGCTCGCCCGCGCCGTCGCCCTGGAGCTGGCATGAGCCTCGCCGCGCCGCGCCCGCCGGCCGTGGCCCCCAAGGCCCTGCCGCACGCGTTCGACGACTACGTCCGGCTCTGCGAGCGCGTGCGGGCGCTCTGCGGCGTCGACCTGCTGCAGTACAAGCGCCCCCAGATGGAGCGGCGGATCCGGGCCTGGGCCGAGCGCCGCGGCACGCCGCAGCTGGGCACCTATGCGCGCCGCCTGGAGGCCGACGCCGGTGAGCTGGCCGGCCTGCTGGACCGCGTCACCATCAACGTCTCCCAGCTCTGGCGCCACCCCGAGCAGTGGGAGCAGCTCGCCGGCGACGTGCTCCCGGAGCTGGCGCGCCGCGGGCCGATCCGGGCCTGGAGCGCCGGCTGCTCCTACGGCGCCGAGGCCTACACGCTGGCGGCGGTCTGTCGCGACGCGCTGCCCGGTGCGCGCGTGGAGATCCGCGGCACCGACCTGGACGCGCGCATGATCGAGCGCGCCCGCTCCGGCTCGTTCACCGCCGAGGACGCCCGCACCGCGCCGGCCGAGCCGCTCGCGCGCCACTTCCCCGGCGGCGCGGCCAGCGCTGAGGTGCGCCGGATGACCAGCTTCGAGGTCGGCGACCTGCTGCGGATGCCGATCCCCGCCGGCCACTTCGACCTCGTGCTGTGCCGCAACACGGTCATCTACTTCACCGAAGAGGTCCGCGACGCCCTGCACCGGCGGCTGGCGGCCTCGCTCAAGCCCGGCGGGCAGCTCGTCGTCGGCACGTCCGAGCGCGTGGTCGAGCCGGGCGCGCTGGGCCTGGTCGCGTCCTTCCCCTTCATGTACCGCAAGGCATGAGCATGGACGCCGAGCTCAACCGCTACCTGCCGATGTTCCTCGCCGAGGGCCGCGAGCACCTGCAGGAGCTCAACCTCGCCGTGGTCCGCCTCGAGGAGCACCCCGGCGAGCGCGCCACGGTGGACGCGATCTTCCGCATCGCGCACTCCCTGAAGGGCATGAGCGCGACGATGGGCTTCGCCGAGATGGCGGGGCTCACGCACGCCATGGAGGACGTCTTCGAGCTGCTGCGCCAGCGCGGCGACGGCCTGAGCGGCGAGGCGGTCGACGTGCTGCTCGAGTGCCTGGACGCCCTGGCCCGCATGATCGACGCGATCGAGGCCGACGGGCGCGAGCCGATCGTCCCCGTCGCGCTCGTGGGCCGGCTGCACGAGCTGGTGCGCGAGCGCGCGGACGAGCCGGAGGACAGCCACGTCGTGCGCGTGGACGTCGAGCTGGCCGCCGACGCGCAGATGCCCGCCGTACGCGCCTACATGGTCCTGACCGCACTGGCCGAGCAGGGCGAGCTGACCGCGTCCGACCCCGAGCTCGAGCACGTCGACGGCTTCGCGGGAGGCGCGATCACCGCCTGGGTCGCCACCACTGGGCCCGCCAAGGCGCTCGCCGCCGCCGCCCTGACGGTACCCGAGGTGGCGATCGCCCACGCGGCGCCGCAGGCGCCCCCGGCCGACGCCGAGCCCGCCGCCCCAGCCGCTGCGGCCGAGCCCGCCGCCGCGCCGCGCCGCGCCGCCGCCGCCACCGTGCGAGTCGACGCCGACCGGCTCGACCAGCTCATGCACCACATGGGCGAGCTGATCCTGCACCGCACGCACGTCGAGGGACTCGCCGCGCAGGCCGCGGTGCCGGGCATGGCCCAGGCGATGCAGAACCTGACCCGGACCTCGCACGCGCTCCAGCAGCTCGTCATGCAGGTGCGGATGATCCCGGTGGACGCCGTCTTCGTGCGCATGCCGCGGCTGGTGCGCGACCTCTCCACCCAGCTCGGCAAGCGCGTCGAGCTGCACCTCGCGGGACGCGACACCGAGCTGGACCGCACCGTGGTCGACGCGCTGGGCGACCCGCTCGTGCACCTGGTCCGCAACGCGCTCGACCACGGGCTCGAGCCGCCCGCCGAGCGCACCGCCGCCGGTAAGCCGGAGGTCGGCACGCTGGAGATCAGCGCCCGCCACGCCGGCGGCAACGTGATCATCTCCGTCCGCGACGACGGTCGCGGCATCGACCCGGCCGCCGTGGCCCGCAAGGCCGTGCAGCGCGGTCTGCTGGCCGCCGCCGACGTCGACGCCGTCGACGCCTGTGCCGCGGTCGAGCTGCTCTTCTCGCCCGGCTTCTCGACCGCCGAGACGACCTCCGACCTGTCCGGGCGCGGCGTGGGCATGGACGCCGTGCGCACCGTGGTGCGCGGGCTGGGCGGCGACGTGCTGATGCACTCAGAGCCCGGAGTCGGGACCACCGCGCAGATCCGCCTGCCGCTCACCCTCGCGATCACGGCCGCGCTGCTGGTGGAGATCGGCGCGGAGCCCTACGCCGTGCCGGTCGACCGCATCGACCGCACCGTGCGGCTGGCCGACCATCCGATCCGCTCGGTGGCCGGCACCGACGTGCTCGTGCTGGGCGACGGCGTCGTCCCGCTCGTGGACGGCGCCGCGCGGCTGGCCTGCGGCGCCGGTGGCGCCGCCGCGGACCACGGCGTGGTGGTGCGCACGGCCGGGACCCGCGTGGTGCTGGCCGTCGGCCGCCTGGTCGGCCAGCGCGAGCTGGTCTGCCGCCCGCTGCCGCCCGAGGTCTTCGACGACTCCGGCCTGTCGGGCGGCGCGGTGCTCGCCGACGGCCGCATCGCCCTGATCGTGGACTGCGACGCGCTCGGCGAGGGCGCCTCGCCCCGCATCCCCTCCCCCGCCCTCGCCGCGTGACCCCGATCCGAGGAGAATCGTGAGCCCCTATCTCTCAGAGCTCCAGCTGGACGCGCTGCGCGAGCTGGCCAACATCGGCTCGGGCACCGCGTCCACCGCGCTGTCGTCGCTGCTGGCGCGACCCGTCGACATCTCCGTGGCCACCGCGCGCGCCCTCCCCTTCGCCGACGCGGTCGACGCGGTCGGGCCGGCCGAGCGGCTGGTGACCGCCGTCGCCATCGGCGTGTCGGGCGAGCTGGACGCGACGGTCCTGCTCCTGCTCGAGCCCGAGGACGCCGCGGTCCTCTACGCGCTGCTGGGCTTGCATCCCGCCGACGTGCTGGCACCCTCGGCGCTGGGCGAGGTCGGCAACATCCTCGGCACCTCCTACGTCAACGCGCTGTCGGCCATGACGGGCCTGCGGCTCGAGCCCGAGCCGCCCCAGACCGCCAACGACATGCTGGCCGCCATCGTGGCTTCGGTGCTGGCGGGCCGGGCCGGCGGTGCCGAGCTCGCCCTGGTGCTCGACGCCGACCTCGCCGTCGACGGCGAGGACTGCACGATGGCGTTCATGCTCGTGCCCTCCCAGGAGGGCGTCCACGAGCTGCTCAGCCGGCTGGGGCTGGAAGGGTGACCGTGGCCGAGACGATGGTGCGCATGGGCGAATACGCGGCGTCGGCCGCAGCCGGCGACATCCTGGTCTCGCTGGGCCTGGGCTCGTGCATCGGCGTCGCGCTGCTGGACCGGCGCGCCGCGGTGGCCGGGCTCGCCCACGTCGTGCTGCCGGCCGCCGAGGGCCGCGACGGCGGCGCGGGCAAGTTCGCCGACACGGCGGTGCGCGCGCTGGTCGACGAGCTCTGCGCGCTCGGCGCCCGCCGCAGCGGGCTGGAGGCGGTGCTGGTGGGCGGAGCGAGCATGTTCTCCTTCGGCGGCTCCAGCGGCATGGAGGTCGGGCTGCGCAACGACGCCGCGGTGCGCGCGGAGCTCGAGCGCATGCGGATCCCGATCGCCGCGGCCGAGACCGGCGGCTCGCGCGGGCGGACCGTGAAGGTCGCCGTGGACGGCGCGCGGGTCACCGCCCGCGCCGCCGGCGACGCCGACGTCGAGCTCTTCCCCGGCACGAAGGGAGCCGCATGAGCGGCCCGGTCCTCTCCCCTGACGCCATCGCAGCGCTGGTCGACGCGGCCAAGGAGGGTCGCCTGCCCGAGGATTCCGCCGGCGGCGAGCGCGTGCGCCAGCGGCGGATGCGGACGGTCGACTTCGCCCGCCCGACCAAGTTCACCTCCGACCAGGAGCGCCGGCTCAAGCGCGCCCTCGACGTCTTCTGCCGCACGGCCTCGACGCGCCTGTCGGCCGAGCTGCGCATGCCGCTCGAGCTGGAGGTCATCAACGTCTCCCAGCTCACCTGGGGCAACGCCCACGCGCAGGTCCCCTCCGGCTCGGTCTCGGCACTGATCGACGTGAGCGAGCCGGGCACGCGCATGCTGCTCAGTGCCGAGCTCACGCTGGTCATGACCGCGGTCGACCTGCTGCTGGGCGGCAACGGGGAGCCCGGCCCGCTCGCCGACCGGCGCCTGAGCGACATCGACTGGGCGCTCTCGCGCCACTTCATGGACCGGCTGCTGACCCAGCTCTCGATCGTGTGGTCCGACGTCACCGACGTCGAGCTGACGCTCGGGCACCTCGACATGCACATGGAGACGGGCCAGGCCGCGCCGGTCTCCGAGCCGACGCTGGCGATGACGATGGAGGCGCGCATGGGCGGGCGCTCGGCGACGCTGGCGCTGCTGCTGCCGTTCACCGCGATCGCCGCGGTGGCCCACCGCTTCTCCTCGCGCGACGACGAGGTGCTCGGGACCGCGCAGGCCGAGGCGATCAACGCCGCCGTCGGGCAGGTCGAGGTCAGCGTGCGCGCCGAGGTGGCCGCCGTCGAGCTGCCGATCGAGCAGGTGCTCGCGCTCAAGCCCGGCGACGTGCTGCGCCTGGACGCCCGCGCCGCCGACGGGGTGACGCTCTACGCCGACGACGTGCCGGTGCAGAAGGCCACCGCCGGGCGCAGCGGCGGGCGGCGCGCGGTCCAGGTCACCCAAGCGCTGGAAGGAGCGGCATGACCTCCGACGGTGCGCTCGTGAAGCTCGGCCAGTCGACGTCCGAGGCGATCTGCGGGGTGCTCGAGCAGCACGCGCCCGGACAGGTCTCGCCCGGCGGCACGGCGGTGGTGGCGGCGGCGGAGCATCCCCTCGCCGGCATCCCCGTCCCGGCCGTGGCGACGATGGTCTCCTACGAGGCCGGCGCCACCGGCGGCAACCTGTTCGTCATGACCGTCGAGGGCGCCCGGCGCCTGGCGGCGGCCATGATGGGCACCGAGCCGGGCGCCGGCGGCGAGCTGTCGGAGCTCGAGCTCTCGGCCGTGGCCGAGGCGATGAACCAGATGATGTCCTCGGCGGCGGCGGCCACGACCGCCGTGCTCGGCGCCGACGTCGAGATCGGCCCGCCCGAGACGTGTACCTTCAACGCCGCCGAGGCGGCGGTGGCCGCGTACGGCCGCACCCCGCACGCCACGGTGAGCGAGGTCAAGGTCTGCGGCGAGCCCTGCCGCTTCGTGCAGTTCGTCCCCAACGCCTTCGTCGTGCGCATGACGCGGGCGCTGGACGAGCTGGCCGCCGAGGCGGCGGTCGGCACGCTCACCACCGGCGTCGCCGGCGCCACGCCGTCGCTGGACGGCATCCCCGTGCGCGTCTGGGCCGAGCTGGGGCGCACCCGGATGTCGACCGCGCAGATCGTCGGGTTGCCGCCCGGTGCCGTGGTCGAGCTCAACCGCGGGCCCGACGAGCCGATCGACCTGTACGTCAACGGACGCCACTTCGCCACCGGCCGCCTGATGGTGGTCGACGGAGCCGAGTGGGCCGTGCGCATCGAGACCTTGACCGAATCACGACCCGATCGAACGAACACAGTGCCGGGAGGTGCCTGAGATGGCCCGAGTGCTCGTCGTGGATGACGCGGCGTTCATGCGGAGAATGGTGTCCGACGCCCTCGTCAAGGGCGGTCACGTGGTGGTGGGCGAGGCCGGCAACGGTGCCGAGGCCATCGTCCGGTTCCAGGAGCTCAAACCCGATCTCATGACCCTGGACATCACCATGCCCGAGAAGGACGGCATCACCGCATTGAAGGAGATCATCGCGCTGGATCCCGCCGCCCGCGTGATCATGTGCTCGGCGCTGGGCCAGGAGTCCAAGGTGCTGGAGTCGATCAAGCTCGGCGCCAAGGACTTCGTGGTCAAGCCGTTCCAGGCCGACCGCGTGCTCGACGCCGTGGGGAAGGCGCTCGGCTAGAGCGGAGGCTGCGCTTCACCGTCACCCGTTGAGCGTGCCACCGGTTTAGATTCCGCACCGTTCGGACACGTGCCGACCGGGTATCCGCCGCGGGGCGGGTCATCGTTGCCAGACGGGAGCGGAATGCGCAGCGCAGCGCGGTGTCAGTGGTCGATTCGGGGCGCTGCGGCGCTCGTCCTCTGCTCGGGCGGCCTGGCCGGTCCGGCCGCCGCCGCACCGCCCCGCGCAGCGGCCTGCGCGCCGGCCCAGACCGCCCAGGACCCCTGCGCGACCCCGCCCGCGCGACCCAGCTTCCGGCGCGCGTCCTGCGGCGACCTGCCGCGCGGCGTGCGCGCCGGGCGCGGCGTGCGCTGCGGCTTCGTCCGCGTGCCGCTGCGGCACAGCCGGCCGAACGGCGCGCAGATCGAGCTGGCCACGCGGATCGTCGAAGGCGGGCCGGGCACGCCGGTCCTGCTGCTCGGCGGCGGCCCGGGCGAGCCGGTGCTCGACCTCGCCGGCCCGATCGCCGCGGGGAGCCGCTTCACGGTCAAGCGCGACCGCGACGTGATCCTGATCGGTTCGACCAGATCACCCCGCCCAGCTACGGGGTCCGCACGGTGCGGGGCATCACCAGGGGGGTGCTCGTGCCGCTGCCCACGGGGCACTCGCCGATCCTCAACGGCGGTCGCTGCGGCCTCGCGCTGCTGCGCGGCTTCCTGAACGCCCCGACCAGCCGGCTGCGGACGCCGGCCGCGTGCGCACGGGCGACGGCCGCCCGGGCCACCGGAGCCCCGTGGGAGGGTCGCGGCGCATTGCGCTAGCAACGGGTTCGAGAGCGGACCATGGACGGATGTCCGGTGCCGGACATCCGTCCTGTTCTGTAGGTTCCCGCGGCCCTGTCGAAACCGAATGGCCGCGCGGGCGTGTTACCGCACGCCCGCGGGAGAAGGGGAACCACTATGGGCTGGAGCCGCTAGACCTGACTCCGACGTTGTGCACTGCGAGCGCCCTCCGGGGCGCTCGTTTCGTTCATCGGCTCCTGTCCTGCCCAGCTGGATCCGACACTTGGCCATATCAGGCCGCCACAGCCCGCCGCGGCGACGCGTACTCGCGGATCCGGTGGTCGCGGTTGAGCTCGCGCTCGAAGTCGGCGTCGTCGACGTGGCGGAACGAGATCGAGCGGCGCTCCAGGAGGGCGATGAACAGCTCGACTATGTCGCCGTCGAGCTGGGTGCCCGAGACGCGCCGCAGCTCGGCGACGGCGTCCGCCGGCGAGACCGGACGGCGGTAGGAGTCGCGCGAGGTCATCACGTCGTAGGTGTCGGCCACCGAGATGATCCGGGCGGCCAGGGGGATCTCCGTGCCGGCCAAGCCGTTGGGATAGCCGCCGCCGTCGATGCGCTCGTGGTGGGCCAGGATGATCTCCGCCACCGGGCCGTAGCCGTCCATCCGCGCCACGACCTGGGCGCCCTGCTCGGGGTGCAGGCGCACGATCGCGTATTCCTCGTCGGTCAGCCGCGTGCCGGCGAACAGGATCGAGTCGGGGAAGATGAACTTGCCGATGTCGTGCAGCAGCGCCGCCGTGTGCACCAGGTCCTGCTCCTCCTCGGACAGGCCGAGCTCGCGGGCGACGGCGCGGGAGTAGCGCGCGACGGCCGCGGAGTGCCGGGCGGTCATCTTGTCGCGCAGCGAGAGGGTCTGGAGCATCGTCGAGAGCACGCCGACCTGCAGCGCGGCGAGCTCCCGGGTCCGCTCCTCGAGTGCGTCCTTGTGCTCGATCGCGCGCAGGGCGCCGCGCAGGAAGGTCTGCACGATGAGCCCGATCGCCGCGAGCAGCACGATCACCGCGAGGTTGTCGCCGTGGTAGGCGTAGGCCATCCCGGCGCAGAAGAGGCCGGTGGCGCACTCGACCGGGACCACCGGCAGGTAGACGAGCCGCAAGCCGGCCGCCACGCCCTGGCCGTCGACCACCGCCACGTCGACGGCGACGAGCAGGAAGTTGAGCAGGTTCATGGCCAGGAACAGGACCAGCACGGCCAGGACGTAGGCGGGCGGGTTGGCCTCCAGCAGCGCCCGGCCGCCGAGCGCGTCGAAGGCGACCGCGCCGGCGAGCGGGAAGAAGGCGTACGTCGAGAGGTTGACGAGCACGTGCCGCCACGGGCTCCCACGCAGGATGTTGGTCAGCCCGATGCTCAGCACGCCCAGCGCCACGCTGGGCGCCGGGCCCAGGAAGACCATGGCGAGCACCAGCGCGAGGAAGGCGGCGGAGAGCTTGTAGCGGCGGGTGTTGAGCTGGAAGGCCTCGCTCGCGACCGCGACCACCAGCAGCAGGCAGAACAGCGGCCAGCCGCGCCACTGCGACGCAGTGGAGAGCGCGGCTGCGGTGGCGATCGACGCCACCAGGAGCCCGCCCTGGCCTGCCATGAGGATTCGCTCTGCCCGGCGCACCACTCCGCACATCGGCAGTCCGTAATCCGACATTGACCGTGCCTCACCAACGTCCGTCCAGAAACCGGCGAATGTTCGACCCCCGCGGGAGGCGAGGTCACGCCGGAGGAACCCCAATCGCTAGCCTGCGCGCCCATCCGGACGAATCTCGCACCGCTGCGGGTGCCCGCCTACGGCCGGCTGCTGGCCTCGTACACGACCAACAACCTGGGCGACTACATCGGGCTGGTCGCGCTGGCGCTGCTGGTCTACCGGGCCACCCGCGACCCGCTGGCGACCACCGCGCTGTTCGTGGCCGCGCAGTTCCTGCCGGCGTTCCTGGCCCCCGTGCTCACGGCGCGCGTGGACCAGCTGCCGCTGCGGTTCGCGCTGCCGGGCCTCTACGCCGCCGAGGCGGTGATCTTCGTCGCCCTCGCGGTGCTGGCCGACGCGTTCTCGCTGCCGGCCGTGCTCGCGCTCGCCCTGCTCGACGGGGTGCTGATGCTGACCGCCCGCGGCTTGTCGCGCGGCGCGGTCAACGCCGTGCTGGGGCCGCGTGACCTGCTGCGCGAGGGCAACGGGCTCCTCAACGTCGGCTTCGCGCTGGCCAGCGTCGGCGGCAGCGCGCTGGGCGGGGCGCTCGTCGCCCTCTTCGGCGTGCAGGTGGCGCTGCTGGTGGACGCCGGCACGTTCGCCCTGATCGCCGTCCTGCTGGCCACCTGCGGCTCCCTCCCCGCCGCGGGGGCCGAGCGCGAGCCACTGCGCGAGCGGCTGCGCGGCGGGCTGCGCTTCGCGCGCACGAACCCCGCCGCGCGCCTGCTGCTGGGCGGCGAGGCGATCGCGATCGTGTTCTTCACGCTGATCGTCCCGATCGAGGTGGTCTACGCGGCCGAGACGCTCGGCACCGGGGAGGCCGGCTACGGCATCCTGCTCGCCGCCTGGGGCGCCGGGATCATGCTCGGCTCGCTCGTCTTCATCGCGGTCCGCGACCGTGCACCCGCGCTGCTGATCCTCGGCTCCACCCTGGCCATCGGGCTCGCCTATCTGGGCATGGCCGTGGCGCGCGAGCTGTGGGTCGCGTGCGCGATCTCCGTGGTCGGCGGCCTGGGCAACGGCATCCAGTGGGTGTCGGTGATGACCGCGCTGCAGGAGGCCACCCCGGACGACCTGCAGGCGCGCGTGGCCGGTCTGCTGGAGTCGATCGGCTCGGCGATGACCGGCGTGGGCTTCCTGCTCGGCGGCGCGATCACGGCCCTGACCGATCCGCCGGTCGCCTTCTTCGCGGCGGGCGGCGGGATCGTGGTGCTGGTGGTGCTCGGTGCGGCGTTCCGCGGGGTGCTGGGGGCGGCGCATGCGCGCCGTCCGGCCCGGGCATGACGATCGCGTGGCCGGCGGACCGTCCCAGCCGATCAGCGTCGCGCGCGACGACGGCCACGCCCGCGTCGCGCTGGCCGGCGAGCTCGACATGGCGCTCGTGTTCCGGGTCGAGCCCGTGCTCGACCGGACGCTGGCCGTCCCGGGCCTCGAGCGCCTGACCATCGACCTGTCCGAACTGGCCTTCATCGACTCGACCGGCGTCGGCGTGCTGCTGCGGATGGAGCAGGAGTGCCGCCGGCGCGGCGTCGCGCTGGCGCTCGTGCCTGGCCCGCGCGATGTCCAGCGCGTGTTCGAGGTCGCCGGCCTGGGCGGCGCGCTGCCGTTCGCGCCGGATTAGGGGTCTGTCCAAGAACAGGCGGTGCGATCGGAACGGCCGTGGACCGAGCCGGGCGCCGCACGAATCCCGACGGGAATACGAACGT
>Ga0136617_10000312_pt1 | contig 39649 bp, 31 predicted proteins | sample AntDrymUQ3222106_2_FD_129672 | JGI IMG/M metagenome (GOLD analysis project Ga0136617, IMG submission 129672) | Polar desert sand microbial communities from Dry Valleys, Antarctica - metaG UQ322 (21.06) | ecosystem: Environmental > Terrestrial > Soil > Desert | place: Antarctica: Dry Valley... | reverse complement strand
GCGGACACCGATCGGGACCGGTTGTCCGACAGTGTGGAGCGCACGTTGGGTCTCGATCCGCGCTCGGCGGACACCGACCGGGACGGGCTCACCGACTTCCTGGAACGGCAGGCGGGCGGCGACCCGTTGCGCGCTCCCGGGATGGCCGGCGCGCCCCCAGGCGGCACGGTCGGCGGGGCCAGCGCAGTCAGCCCGCTCGGGAGCGACCCGGCCGGACAGTTGTCGGGCGTTGACGGCGACGCTCGTACGGGGGAGCAGGGATGGGATCCGCTGGCGCCCTGAGACCCGGCCACCGGAGCCTGCCGGGTCCACGTCGTCCTCGCCGACACCCGTTGCCCCAGCGCGGGGCCGTCATGGCCGCGGGCTCGTAGTGGAAACGCCATATGTGTTCTCCGCGAAGGTGTGTCCGCCACCCGCGGCCGGCCTGGCCCGCGGCCGGCTGCTTCGCCGCCTGCTCGATCCCTCGGCTGCCTCGGCCGCGATGGTCGCGGTCGTCGCGCCCGCCGGCTCCGGCAAGACGACACTGCTCGCGCAGGTGGCGGCGGCCGCCGGTGTGCCGGTGGGCTGGTATCGCGCCAGGCCGGAGGACGGTGCCGAGAGCGCTCTCGCCAGCCACCTCGCGCGGGCCCTGGACCTGGGCGGGACCAACCCGGCAACACTCGATGAAGTGCTACTCGCCCTCGAAGGCAGGCCCGGTCATTGCCTGCTCGTCCTCGACGACCTGCACGATCTCGAAGGCACGGCCGCGGAAGCCGCCATCGAGCGCCTGGTCGACCTGCGGCCCACGGGGGTCCGGTTGATCTTGTCGTCGCGCCGGCCGCCGGTGCTGAATCTTTCGCGGCTGCAAGTGTCCGGCGCACTTCATGAGATCGGCGCCGACGACCTCCGGTTCCGCTCATGGGAAGTCGAGCAGCTCTTCGGCCAGGTGTACGGCGAGCCGCTGCCGCCGGAGTCCGCCGCGGCGCTGTGCCGGCGCACCGGGGGGTGGGCCGCGGCGCTGCAACTGTTCCACCTCACCACCTCGGGCAAGAGCGCCGCCGAACGCGTCCGGGCCGTGTCCAGCCTGTCCGCGCAGTCGCGGCTGATCCGCCCCTACCTCACCCGCAACGTGCTTGCCGAGCTGCCCGAGGCGCGCCGGCGCTTCCTCGTTCGCACGGCGGCGCTGGGCGTGCTCACCGGCCCGCTCTGCGACACCCTCCTGGACGCAACCGGGAGTGCCGGCGTGCTCCGCGAACTCGAGCAGGGACAGCTCTTCACGATCTCGCTCGACGACGGGGAGACCTACCGCTACCACCAGGTGCTCCAGTCGCACCTGGAGACCGTGCTCGTCGAGGAGCTCGGTCGCACGGGTGCGGGCGCCTGGTATGCCCACGCGGCGGCGGTGCTCGAGGCGGCCGGGGCTACCGGCGAGGCGCTTGTGGCCTGCGCGCGCGCCGAGGACTGGGGCGCCGTCGCGCGGTTGCTTCAGCGGCGGGGCCCGGGCCTGACCAGCGGAGTCGGGCACGCCTGGGACGAGATGCTCCCCGCGACGATGTGGACCCGCGACGGATGGCTCGCACTCGCCGAGGCGCACCGGCGGCTCCGGCACGGCGCCCTTGCCGACGCCGTCGATGCTCTCCGGCTGGCCGAAGGCCTCTTCGAGGACACCGCCGGTCGAGAGCGCTGCCGGCGGCAGCGGGCCGCCGCCGCCGCGTGGCTGCCGGCCGAAGGCGTGAGTGCCGGCGACCCGGGCACGCGGGCGGCACACTGGGCCGAGCGGGTCAGGGCGGCCACCCGACGGGCACCCGCCACAGCGTCACTCCGGACGGCGCCGTCCGACGGAGATCGTCTCGAGGCAGGTCTCACCCACCTACTCGCCGGCCGTTTCCTCGCCGCCACAGATGCGCTTCGACCGCTCGCCGACGGCGCCACCGGAGGGGAGCTTGCCCTCTTCGGCCGCGCCGCTCTGGTCGTCGCCGATCTCGCGATGGGCGAGACGACCGACGCCACCAGTCGCCTGGAGGACGTCGCGATGGCCGCCGATGTCGAGGGGCATGCCTGGCTCGGTCGCGCCACCCGGATCTTGCTTGCAGCCGTGTTGCGTTCCGGCGGTGCCGCCGGGTACGCCGCCGCCGACTCGCCGGATCCCTGGACCAGAGCGCTCGCCGCGCTCGCCGCAGGCGTCTCGGCCGGTCTCGCTGTGCGGACATCAGCCACGACGACCTCGGCCGGCGAAGAAGCCGCGAAGTTCCTTGATGATGCCGCGGTGCGTTTCCGGAGTCTCGACGCGCCGGTGCTTGCCGTCTGGGCCGACGCTATCGGCGCACTCGTGCGGGCGCGCAGCGCCGCCGCCGACGCTCAAGACGCGGCGAGCCGGGCCGAGGCGGAGGCTCGCTCAGTGAACGCCCGTGGTGCTCAGGCCTTCGCGCTGGCCGCGCTCGCGGTGACCAGCACCGATCGCCGCGCCAAGCTCGAGGGCGCCGCGCGGGACATCGCCAGCGAGTGTGGCATCCCGGCCCGCCTTCTGCTTCCGGCAGCCGTCCCTGGCGTCGCCGGGCCACCCTCCCGGCAGGTGCGGATCGGCGTCTTCGGCGGCTTCCGGCTGTCCGTCGACGGCGAGCTCGTGGAGCTGGCCGGGCTGCGGCCGCGGGCCCGGACCCTGCTGCGGCTACTCGTGACGTCCTACGACGCCGCCATCCACCGCGAACGGTTGGTCGACGCCCTGTGGCCCGGCGCCGACCTGACCGGCGGCCTCCGCAGACTGCAGGTCGCCGTCTCCAGCGTGCGGCACGCGCTCGACGACGTGGGGCTCGTCGGGCAGGCCGCGCTCGAGCGACGGGGCGACACGTATCGGCTCTCCGTCGCCGGTGCGGAGGTGGATCTCGTCGACCACCACGATGCCCTGCTCGCGGCGGCGGCCGCCCGGTCGACCGGCGATGTCGCGGGCGCCGTCACCGCCGGCAGTCGGGCGCTTGACACCTACGCCGGGGACCTGCTCCCCGAGGACGGCCCCGCGGAGTGGGTGGTGCCGGAGCGCGACCGGCTTCGGATGGCGACGGCGGCGGCCGCCGAAGACCTCGCCCACGGCTACCGAACGCTCGGCCGGCTCGTGGACGCGGTGGCCGCCGCCCGCCGGGCCGTCGCGCTCGAACCGTTCCACGACCCGGCCTGGCGCCTGATCGCCGAGCTGCACGAGGCCAGCGGCGACGCAGGCGCGGCCGCCCATGCGCGGCGCGAGTACGCCCGGCTGGTTGCCGAGCTCGAGGACGGGCTCGAAGAGGCGGCAGCGCCGACGCGCCATCGCGAGGTCAGGACGGAACCGGCAGCATCTCGGTCAGATGTGGCACGTGCGCTGGCTTGACCGCCGCGACGAGAGCGTCGACCCGCGCCTCGTCCTGCGCAGTCGCTCCCGCCATACCTACCCGGACGACCAGCCGTTCGGACCCGGTGCCCGGCAGTGGCGCCCCGGGCGTGATCGACCAACCGACCCCTCCGCCTTCGGTGATCTCGATGTCACCGGAGACGACGACCCGCAGCGCTTCCCGTAGGCCGCGTACGGTGCCCCGCCAGCCGTGCAGCTCGGCCGCCGCGGCGACGAGCCGTCGCTGGTTCTCGACCGACCGACCGCCGTCCGGGGCGAGGCCGACCCACGAGGCGAGCCAGTCGAGCATGTCGGCCGGCGTCGTCGCCGGATCGAAGTAGGCGGTCAGGCTGTCGAGGGTGCCGTGCACCGGTGCGAGTAGCGTGTCCAGGGCCACGCACAACCGCTGGGTCAGATCATCGTCGAGGTAGACGCCGGGCAGCGTGGCGCCGAGCGGATGCGGCGTGGCGATGTCGGCGAGCGTCCCTCTCACGACCGGATCCGAACCTGGTGGTCGAAGGAGTAGACGAGCGCGGTCGGCGCCAGCTCCACCCTGGGCACCGCCGGGTCCCGCTGCCTGGTCTGCGGATTGGCCGGGAACAGCTGCACCGTCGCCTCCTGCGACATGTCGACGCTGAGCAGCCGATGCAGGGCCGCATGGACCTCGTGCGCCTGCACCGCCCTGCCGAAGGGCCATCCGGTGCCATCCGGGCCGCCCAGCAGCGGGTCGAAGAGCCGGTAGATCGCGCGCAGCACATCGTCGCGCACGCTGTCTGCGTGCTCACCATGCCGCGCCGTGACATCGACCACGGCGGTCAGCCAGCGATACTCCGGCGGTTCGACGATCAGCCGGGTGCCGATCAGGCGGCGCTCGTCGAGATGCCGCGAGATGCGCTCGAGCAGCAGTGGCGGGGGGTCGAGGTCGTCTCGCCGCACCCGGCCGATCTCGTCGGCGGCCAGGTGCGGGACGACCAGCACCCGTACGCCGCCCGGCTCGTCAGCCGGCACGCACGCCACCCGCGCCGCATCGGGCGCCACCTCGCGGGTCAGCTCCTCGAAATCCTCGGTCGTCACGGCCCGGCCGCGGGTACGCAGCAGCAGGGGTCCGCGCAGCTTCGCGTTGCCGACACCCTCGGCCTCGGCCCCGCCCACCGCCGCGACCCGGTTCTCGACCCGGGCGATGTAGGGCACACTGGACTTCAGCACCCGCACCTGTCCGCGCGCCACGTTCCCCCGCTGGCCGCCGCCGGTGCGGTAGGCGACCAGGCGCATGCCCGAACCCTTGGCCGGCACGGCTCCGTAGCGGCGCAGCAGACCGTCGGCCTCCCGTACCGCTGGTCCGAGCTCTGCCTCGCCCTCGCTGGCGTCGAGGCGGAAATGGCGGTCATCGGGCTGGGAAGCGGCGAAGGTGTCGACCTCGTGCCACTGGAGCTCGCTGCCGTCGGGGGCGACCTCGATGAGCACCGAAGGGGTGTCCCAGGGCACGATCGGAGCGCGTTGCAGCGGGAATCGCTGGGCCGGCGTGCCGTCGGAGATGCCGAGGCTCTCGCCCCGGACCACCTCGGCGTGAATCGTCCCCACGGTCCCCCCGACGGTGAACGCGGTGATGCCGGAGATCCACGGCGAGGCCCGGTAGGTCGGCTGGGCTTTGTCCGCTCTGATGACCCGGCACCGCAACCAGCCGGCGCGCTGCCGCGCGATGACCGACGTGCGGTGTCCCGCCGGGACATGGACCACCACGTCGCCCGGACGGTTGAAGCCGCCGGTCTCGTCCCGGTCCAACTCGCAGGCTGACCAGGCGCTCCCGGTCCACGCCTCCCACACCAGGGGCGGGCGCCGGGGGTCCACCCCCACTCCGGCGACCGGGCAGTCGATCCGCAGCGTCACCGCGCACGAGGGCACCGCCTCGGAGAGCCCGACGAGCAGCGCGTCACCGACCTTCGGCTCCGGCTGGAAGCAGGCGAATCCGGTCCCGAAGTCCAGCGCCGCCGTCTCGTCGGTCGCCTCGCCGGAGGACGGCGCCCTGCCGGCGTGCTCGCGCGCGCAGGGAATGATGCGCAACTCCTCCGCCGTCGAGAAGACGACGGCGTCCTCGACGTCCGTTCGTGCCGTCGCGACTTCGGTCTCGGCCCGCACCACGACGGTCTGCGGCTGGGGCGCCGAGAGCCAGCAGGTGACCTCGCCACGCGCGGCCGCCGGCGGCCGCAGGTGTACGCCGATCAGCTCCAGGAACTTGACGTACTGCCGCTCCGGCACCCGGTTGAGCCGGTAGACGAGCTGGTCGGCCATCTGGGCGAAAGCCTCGATGAGCGTGACGCCAGGGTCGGACACGTTGTGATCCGTCCACTCCGGACAGCTCTGCTGCACGAGTCGCTTCGCGTCGTCGACGAAGTCCTGAAAGGTCCGGTCGTCGAGGTTCGGCGCGGGCAGCACCATGTCAGCGCCTCGCCGTCGAATGGAGGGTCGCGGACTCGACAGCGGCCACAGTGGCGGCCGGGATGCTCTCGGTCTCGGGGATCACGTAGAACGGGAAGACCAGGCTCCGGGGGTCGGTCACGCCGCGGATCGTGTAGCGGACGTCGATGTAGAGCGTCCCGGCGTCGGCCCGCTCGAAGGAGACCGTGACGTCGTCCACCTCGATCCGTGGCTCCCACCGCTCGAGCGCGGCCCGGACGTCGTAGGCGATCTGCCCGGCCGTTGTCGCGTTGGCCGGTCCGAACACATGGTCGTGGATGCGGCAGCCGAACTCCGGCCGCATCGGCCGCTCACCGGGGGACGTGGCGAGGATGAGCCGGATCGCCTCTTCGATCTCGCGCTCCCGGGCAACGAGTGCGATGCTGCCCGTGGCGTCGGTGCGCAGGGGGAACGCCCAGCCGGCGCCGACCAGATCGTGGCTCACGTCAACCTCCGATGAGTACGGTCGGAGCACCCGCGATGATGGGTGCGCCGCAGATCGTCATGTCCCCCATCCGGGCAGCTGGCAGCCCGCCGATGAGCACGCTCGTCGAGCCCGGTGGTGCGATGGCGTTGGGCGGGTGCACCGCGGGAGGCGGGAAGGAGCAGATGTGCGGTGTGCCCACGGTCGCCGCCGGCATTCCGGCCAGCAGCACGGTCGGCACGCCGGGCGGACCGAGCACGCCCGGATGGCCGGTCGGATCGGCGACCCGCGCTGCTGGCGGCATGGGTGTTCCTCTCAGTCGCTCTGCACTAGCTGATCTTTATTCAATTGATCTTTACTAGAGCGGCGGAGACGCTGCAGAGTGCGCCGCCCTTGACCTGTGTCTGGCCGCTGCCTTCGAGAGTTGCCATGGTGCCCTTGAGGGCCAGCTGCGTGCCGGCGGTGACCTGCACCGCGCCACCGCCACCGTCGATGGTCACCCCGTTCGTCGCCGAGACGGCGACCTGACCGCCCTTGAGGTCGAGCTTCGAGGGGCCCGCGTCCACAGTGACGCCCTGGCTGCCCTCCACCAGCACCGTGCCGTCCGCATGCACCGTCACCTTGGTCCCTGGAACGTCGAGACTGATCTTGAGCTTGCCATCGCTCGTCGCGATGGAGACACCCTCGGCCTTGCCGGACTGGTCGAGCAGGTCGACGCGGTGCCCTTTGCGCGACACCATCGAGCGCCGGTTGACGGCCCCGGAGCCGGCGTCGACGACTGCTCCCGGGCCGGCGTGCGGCGTGTCGATGCCGTTGAAGAGGCCGCCGAGCACGTACGGGCGGCGCACGTCGCCCTGCTCGAACGCGACGAGCACCTCGTCGCCGACCTCCGGCAGGACCATGGCACCCCGATCCTTGCCGGCACCGACCTGAACCGTCCGCGCCCAGTCACTGACGTAGGTCTCCGAGAGCCAGGGATAGGTCAGCGTGACCCGGCCCTCCTTCTGCGGGTCGTTGACGTCGCTCACCTGCGCGACGACGACGCCCGCAGCGCCCGTACGCGCCCCGCCGCCACTGGTGAGCCCGAAGAGGCTGCGTTCCTGGCGGCCGCTGACGACGAACGCCGTCGTGTAGCCGGTCAACGGGTCGTACCGGTGCCGGGATGTCGTGATCGTGTACTTGCCCTCGAACGGCTTGCCGATGTTGTCGACGGAGATGGCAGCGTTGGCCCGAAGCCGCGGGTTGCCGCGAGCGACGCCCTCGAATTCGGCGAAGGCGCCGGCGATCTGCTCCGCGAGCGCCCCGGCGGCGGCGTCGACCTCGGACTGGGTGCGGTACGGGACGTCCGTGGCGACGTAGACCGGGTCGCCGAAGACGTGCGCGAGGGCGGCCGGAGTGACATCGGCCAGCACAGCCGAGGTCGTTTTGGCCGGTGCCGTCGCCACGAGCGCCCGCTTCTGCGCCACGTCCCAGCCACGAACCTGGACCTCCTTCACCTGCTCCGCCGACGTCACGGTGGTACGGAAACGAAGCAGATCGGTGCCGAGCTTGAGCACCAGCGGGTTCTGGTCGGCCACGCCCGCCGCCTGCGGGGCGTCGGCTGCCGTTCGCGCTCTGCCGAAGTCCAGCTTGCCGTCGCGGACGGCGATCTGGTAGCCGATGTCGCGGGCCAGCCCGTCCAGGAACTGCCAATCGGTCTGGCCGCTCTGCGACATGTGGTCGTAGACGGTCGAGGTCGACTCGATCGTGCCCAGTTGCAGTTGGGCGCGCTGGGCGACCTTCTTGACGATGTCCGACGCGGTCACCTGCTGGTAGCTCTCGGTCCGCCTGCCCCGGAAGAGCCGATGTGCCCGGTCGTAGCCACGGACGACGGTGAAGGTGCCGCCGGCGTCGAACTCCGCTTCCAGCGTGGTGACCTCACCGCTCAGCAACTGCTCGGGCGTCGCGCTGTCACCGGTCAGCACCGATATCTTCACCGCGCTGCCGACCTTGAACCCGGTACGGGCCAGGACCGTGCGGTCGGGGTCGCGGAAGCGCAGCTCGAACACGTCAGGGAGGTGCAGGCTGTCATCGACGTATGCCCCGGCGAGCAGCGGGATCAGGTCGGCGGCCAGGGGAGTCCCGTCTACGTCGACGAGGAAGCTGGTGGTCGTTGGTGGCACGTCGTCACCCCGGCATGAGCTCGTCGAGCGCGGGGAGAAGCAGGGTCGTGCCGGGGTGCAGCCGCTGCGGGTCGTCGATGCCGTTGTAGGCAGCGAGGTGGCGCCACATCGCTGGGTCGTCGTACTCGTGGTAGGCGAGCGAAGCGAGCGAGTCGCCCTCGACCAATCGGTGGCTGCGTTGGGCGGCGAGTGTTCCCGACGTGGGATTCTGCGCCACCGGGCCCGGGGCGATCTCCTCCATCGACACGCCGCACGTCGCCCTGATGGGGGTGCCGTCAGAGCTGAAGACGGTGTACTTGGCGCTCACCGAGGTGACGATCGACGCGAACCCGGTGATCTTGCCCCACTGGAAGACGACCAGCGGGGTGTACTCCTTCTTCTTTCCCTGGCTGCTTTCCGTCGGCATGCAGCAGCTCAGCAACGTCTCGACGGCCTCGACGACGCTCCCGTCATGCGTGTCGCTCGCATCGAAGAAGAGCTCGACGGTGAGCTTGCTCGGCTCGGCACCGCTGAACTGCGGCGGCGCCGACTTCTTTGCCCCGCGGGCCGGCTTGCGCTCCCATTTCGCCGACTTCGCGATCGTCAGCTCCTTCGGGTTGAACTGGAACGGCAGCGTCGTGAGCCTGGCGCCGAGCTCGACACCGGCCTTGGTCGGCGTGGGTTCGTAGAGCGTGAGTGCCGCCTTCTCGCGCTGGTCACGCCCCGCGCCCTTGGACGCGGTGCTCGTCAGCGCGACAACCTTGCTCATGGCTCCTCCGCGGGAAAGAGTGCGTCGTCGGTGCTCATGGCTCCTCCGCGGGAAAGAGTGCGTCGTCGGTGCTCATGGCGCCGCCGATCCTGGCGGCACGAAGCCGTGGTGGGCGATCTCGATGGTTTCAGTGGCGACCTTGGGACTGTCCACGGACAGGCTGGGCCCGGTCCAGCGCACCGGCACGACGCCGTCCAGTCCCCACTGCGCCACGACCTTGCGGTCGGCGGTCATCGCCGAGATCGTGCCCGTCTTGCGCTTCACACCGTTGGCCATGCCGGCGAACCACTCGGTGACCCTGGCGGTGTCCTTGCCGATCGGTCGGGTCAGTTTGATGTTGGAGTACTTCAGCCGGGTCGGCAGCTGCCAGACGAAGCCGTTGCTGCCGCCCTCCTCCCGCTGCTCGATAACGACCTCGCAACCAAGGCCCTCGCAGCTGATGAACGTGCCGAGGAACTCGCCGTCGATGCTCACCCCCCAGCACACGCTCACCGCCGGGTCGGCGTCCTCTGCCATGGTTCTCCCTCCCGTCCGTCAGCGGCGTAGGTCGGTGACGAGGCCGGCGCGTTCCCGGTCGAGTCGCAACTCGGCCTTGATCCGCGCCGAGAGCGGATCGAAGAGCCGGCGGGCCAGCTCGTCGAGGTTGGTCGTCGTGTTCGCCCCGGCGACGGGTCCTGCCGCCGATCCGCTCGCACTCGGCGTCGGGACAGGCAGAGCCGGGACGGCTTCCGCGGCGGACGGGCTCGCCAGCTCCCCCGGCGGCAGAGCCTCGGTCACTTCGGTACGTTGAACGGCGGACTGGTTAGGTGCGGCCAGTGGCGGGGCGAAGAGCACGGAGCCGTCGGAGTCCCGATGCGCGATCCCGGCGGCAATGGCCGCGGTCGCCGGGTCGACCGCGAAGGCTGCCAGCGGGGGCGCCTCGGCGGAGGGCAGCGGGGGCGCCTCGGTGGACAGCGACCGGGACGACGGCGGCGCCATGGGGCCGGCCGGCGCCGGCAGGATCGGTGCCACGGTGCCGGGCGGGGCGACCGGTAGTGCCACTCGGCTGACCGGGACAACCTCGGGTAGTGCCGGCGCGCGTTGGACCACCGCAGCCCCAGCGCTCGTGGCGCTCCCGTCCAGAGAAGCCGTGGGCGTCTGCGTGCCGAGCAGCGGCCGTAGGGGCAACGCCGGCGCTGCCGGCGCTGCCGGTTGGGTCGGGCCCAGAGGAGGCGGCCCAACGGGGCCGGTATCGCTCGAAAGTTGCATCCGTACGAGTGGCGGCGCTTGGGGTCCGGTTTGGATCTCATCCGAACCGGCATCCAGGGGAGGGCCGGCATCGATGACTGGGCCGGCGGAGTTGTACGACCGTGCCGTCGCGGGTGGAGCCGACGCGAGTGGGACTGCCCGCTGCGCCGCGATCGGGTCGGTGAGTGGCGCGCCGAGCCCGAGCCGGCGAGCCGATGGCTCTGGCGATGGCCCCGGCGCTGTTGGCTTCGGCGGGGCGGCGTCCCGGCTCACGACGGGCCATGCGGTGCCCGCCGCGGGCCCGCTCGGCGCCGGCGACGACCTCTGCGCCACCGCCGGTCGGATGATCGGCAATGGCGTGTCGACCGGAGCCTGCGCCGGATCTACCGGGACGGCGGCGTGCGTAGGAACGACGGCGTGCGTAGGTACGACGGCGTGCGTAGGTACGACGGCGTCCGGGTCCGCCTCCGCCGTCCCGGTGGTCATGGCAGGGCTCTCAGCGCTCTGGCTGACCACTGGGACGGCCGCCGGCCCGGGCAGAGTTGGTGCGATTGCGATCGGTAGTTCCGAGCGCTTTCCCTCGAAGTGCGGCCTCGGTGCGGCGGCGGTCGACGGCGGCTCTTCGATTGCTGCCGGTCTTTCCGGTGGCAGGCCGTGACTGTCTGGATCCGGCGGGACAACCGGAGTGGCTTCGCTGCCCGCCACCCGGCTGACGACCGGTGCAGCGGCCGGCCCGGGGAGGGTCGGTACGGTTTCCCTCGGTCGCTGTGCTGGCGACCCGGCACTTCCGACAGGTTCTGTCGGGGCAACGATCGGCGGGGCGGCTGTGGCGGCGATCTCTTCCTGGGCAGGACGGGGTCCCGTCGCTGCCGGGCTCGACATCGGCTCCCCGACAAGTGGCGCCTCGGAGTCGACGGGCATTTCCGGGAAGAGCGGCACGTCGGAGACGAGGGGGGCGTCTACAGCGAGGGGCGCCCCGGCGGTTGCTGGAGCAGCGGCAATCGGGTCGGCGCTCGTTCGTGCCACGACCGGTTCGGGCGCGTCGCTGACCACCGGCCGCGCCGCGGGAGATGCCAGCCCCTGGTCGCGAGCGGTGGGCGGCGGCGGAGTCGGTGTTGGGCTCGGTCTCGGGGCGGGGGGAGCGGCCGGTGCAACGGTCGGATCCTGGCTAGCTACGGCCGCCCGTTGCGCCACGGTCGGCGGATGAGGCGGCGCGAGGACCGGCAGATCGAGCCGGGGGGCGTCGACGGCCGTCGCGGTTCTCAGCGGCGGGACGGTAGGCAGCGCTGACACGGCCTGGACGTGCCACTGTGGATAGGGCTGTGGCGCGGCGGCAGGGCTGAGGAAACGATCCGTGGTCGAGGCCGTATCGGTCGCCGGCGGCGCATCGGTGGCCGGGGCCGTATCAGTGACGGGGTGGGTATCGGTCGCCGGGTGGGTATCGGTGGCCGGGTCCGGGGACACCGCTGGTTGTTCGACCGCCAGGTGTTGTGCCGCCAGCCGTTGGATGAGCCGCGGCGCTCCGGTCCTCGCTCTAGCTACTGGACGGACGGGCATGTCGACGGACCGGTCCGAGAGGGCGGGAACCGGCGCGGCGAGGCCGTCCACCACGCCACTGGGCGCGTCCGGGTCTACCGTGTGGCGCAACGGCCGGAGAAAGCTCGGATCCTGCCAGCTCGACAGCGAGGACGTGAAGGCGTCACGCGGTGCGGCCAGCTCGACGTCGCCGCTCACCCGCTGCAGGGCGGGCAGGGCACGCCATGTCGCCTCCGCCGGAGGGGATGACATCGCCGTGTGCGGAGACGTCCGCGGCACGGGCACCGGCGCCCGCTCCCCGCGGCGGCCCGCCCACCCGCCCACCGGCCACCAACCCACCGGTCACCTCCTTGCCGACATGCGCGTGTTGATCCGGCCGATCTCCTCGACGAACCTCCGCCGCTCGGGATGTTCGAGGTCGAGCAGGTCGTCGAGCGGCCAATGGAAGTGATAGGCGACGTACGCGACTTCTTCGTAGAGCCGGTCGGCCGCGTACGTCACGATTCCCCCAGGCGGCCCCCGGCGATGTCGACCGCGAACTGCTCCTTGCAGGCCGGGCAGGTGACGGCGGCTCGGGTGTGCCCCTCCTGGTTGACCCGGCGGTAGAGATCCTGGAGGAAGGCCACGTCGGAGGCGAAGAGGTCCTCGATGATGCCGGCGTGGACGTCGCCGATCGTGCCGATACGGGTCACCACCCGGCCGAGGAGGACGACCGTGAGGTACGCCGCGTTCTCCCGTACCCGGTCGTCCCGCAGCGGTAGGAGCTCGTCGCGTGCCGTGGCCAGCCGCATGACCCCGTCGCGATGCACCGTCCCCGAGTCGTCGACGTACCCGCGTGGTAGCAGGAACGGGAACTCGGTACGCAGCCGCTCCGCTGTCGCAGCGTCGACGGACACGTCGGGCGGTCGCTCGGGCGGGTCGAGCCGGTCGAGCGTTGCGCCGGATACCCGACGCATCACTCGACCGCCAACTCCTCGTAGGTGATGACGAGCTTCTCCGTGAGCACGCTCGTGTCGCCGGCCTTCAGCGACCCGATCTCCAGGCTCTTCGGCCAGGCGTTGGTCATCTTGTACCGCTTGACGGGTTTGCCTTCGAAATCGAAGACGATGATCGCCCCGCCCTTGCGACTGGTGGCCATCTTGCCGAAGCGGGCGTCCTTGATCCACTTTTCGAAGCTCTGGTCACCGGTCAAGCCTCGGGTGAGCGTGATCTCGCCGGCCTTGGGCCGACCGGGGAGCTTCTTGATCATGTACTTGCCGTCGTTGGTGTTCTGTTTGAGCTCGATCACGTCCTGTTCGAGCTTCAGGCCGCTGGCTTCCGAGATCTGCTTGATGACGACGCCGTCTATCTCGAGGCCAAAGGAGTGGCCCACCGAGCTGTCGAGATCTGGCAGTGGCATGTCGGTCTCCTCTTCCGCTGTGCGCGACTACTCGGCTACTACTCCGCTACCAAACTGGTGCCGCCCGAGAACTGGGCGAGCCGGAAGATGACGAACTCGGCCGGCTTCACCGGTGCGACGCCGATCTCGCAGACGACCTGTCCGAGGTCGATGCCCTCGGACGGGTTCGTGGAGTCGTCGCACTTGACGTAGAACGCCTCGTCGGGCGTGGCGCCGAACAGCGCGCCCTTGCGCCACTCCATCACGAGGAAGGAAGCGATCGTCCGTCGGATCTTTGCCCACAGCGCCTGGTCGTTGGGCTCGAAGACCACCCAGTTCGTGCCGTCGAGGATGGACTCCTCGAGGTAGTTGAACAGGCGCCGGACGTTGAGATACCGCCAGGCCGGGTCGGAGGACAGCGTCCGCGCGCCCCAGATCCGGATGCCCCGCCCCGGGAAGGAGCGTATGCAGTTGATGCCGACCGGGTTGAGGAGGTCGTGCTCGTTCTTGGTGATCTGCACCTCGAGGGCGACCGCGCCGCGGACCACCTCGTTGGCCGGCGCCTTGTGCACGCCGCGGGTGTCGTCGTTGCGGCCCCAGACCCCGGCCATGTGACCGCTGGGCGGGACGAAGACGTTGGTGCCAGACAGCGGGTCGAGGATCTTGACCCACGGCCAGTAGAGCGCGGCGTACTTGCTGTCGTAGCCGGCCGCCTCGACGCGCCACTCCTTGATCTGCTGCGCGTTGAGCCCCGGCGGCGGGTCGAGGATCGCGACCCGGTCGCCCATCAGCTCACAGTGCGCGATCATCGCCAGCTGCACCGACTGCACGGTCTCCAGGTCGATCGCGCCCTGCTGATAGGCGCTCATCAGGTCGGGAATGCAGACCATGGTGATCTCGTCGACGGCTTCCAGGCCGTTGACCCCGGACCGTTCGGCGACGTCGCCGACGTAGTCGTCGCTCGACAGCCGGGGTGACGGCACGGCCGCCGGAGCGGGTGGTGGGGTGAGGGTCGTGCTGGCGCCGGGCGCGAGCTTCTCGAGAGTGCCGGTGCCGGTCTCCTCCAGCCTGATGAGCTTGGAGGCGGCGTTGACCATCGTCATCACGTTCTGCTTGCCGCGACCGACGGTGGCCCGGTCGAACTCCTCCTTCGGCTGGTCGCCCTGCTTGACGACCAGCCGAAACATGTCCTCGGTCGGGGACTCGCCGCCCGCCGGGGTCACCTCGACCGAGATGTCACCGCCGGGAGCGTCGGAGGGGTTGAGTGCCACAACTCGCAGGTTGCCCAGGACTCCCTGCGGAGCCGGGATAGCGGCCTGGCGATGCCCGTCACCGTTGCCCTCGCTACCGTCCTCGCCGATCCGGACGATGTAGCAGTTGCCGCCACCGTTCATGAAGTAGCCGTAGACGGCGTGGGCCAGGTACGACCCGTCGACGAAGTCGCCGAAGGTGTTGCTGAACTGGTTCCAGTTGCTGACGAGCGCGGGAGTGTTGAACGGTCCGCGCTCGGCGAGTCCCACGAAGGCGGCGACCGCGGTGCCGACGCCCTCGATCGGACGTGAGCCGGAGTCGACCTCCTCGACGTAGACGCCGGGGGAGAGATACGTCGGCATGCTGCCTCCTCGTCGCCGTGCCTGGTAGGCAACGACGATGCCGGACTGGCCCGCGCGTGGCGATGAGCGATCGGACGGCACGGCGGGCAGTACTGCCTTCACGATCGGGCACCCGTTCGGACCGCGGCGAATACCTGGGGTGGTTTCCGTGCTGACCGAATCCGACGCCGGTGGCGCGGACAAGCTGCTACGGATCCGGATTGTCGCCTGACTTGGCATGCCTGCGCGCAGAGCAGCCGCTCAAGCGGTAAGGGCTTGCGTTGAATCAAGTCAGTTTGGTTCGGGCGTGTCGCGGGTGGGGTGCAGGGTGTAGTTCCAGTCGCCGTGGAACTCGTGTCGGGTGATAGGGAGGGCCTGCATCTCACGGTCGCTGACCTTGATCCCGGTCGGGTAGCTGCAGGTGTCGAGTTTGGCGGTGACGGCGAGGCCGCTGTCGGTGGTGGTCGCGCCGATCAGGTTGAGGATGGTCTCGTGGCTGGTTAGGGGTCTTCCACGCCAGTTCATGGTGATCTGGGAGAACAGCCGATGCTCGATCTTGTTCCACTTGCTGGTGCCTGGCGGTAGGTGGCAGACGGTGATCGCCAAGCCGGTCTCGGCGGCCAGGGCGGCCAGTTCGGTCTTCGGGGTGCGGCGCCGGTTGCCGTTGGAGCCGCCACTGTCAGCAGTGATCAACAGCCGGTCGGCGTCAGGGTAGGTGCGCCGGCCGTGGGTGTTCCACCAGGCCCGTAGCGTGTTCACGGCGAACGCGGCGGTCTCGTGGTCTGTGCCCACCGACACCCAGCCAGTGTTGGCGCCCAGGTCGTAGACCCCGTAGGGGATTGCCTTGCCGGCCTCGCCGATGAAGTCGTGGACCTCGACCCTCTCCGGGGTGCCGGCAGGTCGGTAGTCCCTACCGTTGTTCTTGTACTGGCCGACGAGTTCCTTTTTCTTGCAATCCACGCTGACCACCGGCATCCCGGCATCCCGGCATCCCGGCGGCCAGCGACGCCGCGACGGCGTCGTGGATGTGCTGAAACTGGGCGTCACGGTCGGGGTGCTGGGCGCCCTCCAGCGTCTTGGCGTTGCCCTGCAGGCTGTAACCGGCCTGGTGCAGCAGCCGTTGCACCAGCGTCGCGGAGGCCCGATGCCCCTGGGCGCGCAACTGATCGGCCAGCGACCGCAACGACTTCGAGGTCCAGCGCAACGCGGTCATCGGGTCACCCCGCGAGTCGGGGTCAACCAGCTTGTCCAAGGCCGTGGGCAACGCCGGATCGTGTTCTTCGGCGCGTTTACGGCCGCCGCCAGGACCACGCGAGCGGCCAACCGGCAGCGGCTCGGGATCGTCAAGCTCGCTGCGTCCACGTCGCACCGTGTCCCGCGATACCCGCACCGCATCGGCAACTATCCCTACCCCACCCGATCCCAACTCCCGCGCCTCGCTACCCAGCCACACCCGACGTTGCCGCTCGGTCAGATGCGGCTTGATCGCGTCGTAGCGACGCGCCAGGGACTCCATGACCTCGGACATAGCACAGACCGTAGCCGTCACAAGCACAGAAACTAGGTTATTTCGCTACACATCCTAACGGAGAATCCCCCTCGTAGCCCTTGCGGCGATGTCCTCGCACGTCTCCGATACGGCACCGACGACTACCACGTCGTAGGAACGATCCGGCTTCGATAGACACGCGCCTTCTTTCCAGCATCCTTGCGTCGACTCTGGAAAAGGTTGCCACAGCCTGACGGCGATTCCATGTGGTCGGTGCCCGATCGGGCAGTTGAGGGTGCCTCGTGGGATGCGCGTGAATCCCGTGGCCGACCGGTATGACGGCCGGAGACTGGGCAGATGCGGTGTGTGCCTGGGCCGTTCGAGGGCGGTGCACGATGACAGACGCACGCGCGCGGCAGCCAGAGACTCAGCAACCGCACCGGACCGTACGCCAACCAGGCCGCCCACCCGCGGGAAGGGGCCGCACGCCTGCGGGGACGCCGAACGGTGTTCGTACGGTGGTTCAGCTGCAGTCGGCGGCGGGAAACGCGGCGGTCGTCGGCCTGCTGGCAGGTCGGCGCGGCGAGTCCGAGCAACCGGCCGGCGTTGAGCGGCACGTCGTACAACGGCTGGATGCCGGACCGGGCAACTGCCCGCCGCCGCCGGTCGCGCCGCCGGGCATCACGCCCGCGCAGGACCCGAAGTTCAAGGCGTTGAAGACCGACGTCGCGGGAAAGGCCAAGACCGCGAAGGCGCACCCTCCGCCGTCGGCGGAGGTGAAGAAGGCACAGGACGCCGCGGTCGCGCCGCCGGATGACAAGGAGGCGCAGGCCAAGGAGGCGCAGGCCGAGAAGATGGCCGGCGCCAAGCCGGGTGGCTTCGACAAGGCGAAGTTCATCGCGGCGGTGACGAAGGCGATCGAGGCGCAGCGGCCGAAGACAAACGAGGAGGCCAAGGACTTCGCCGGGTCTGGTAAGGCGGGTCAGATCAAGTCTCAGGTCGCCGGCATGGTCACCCAGGGCAAGCAGGACTCGGCCAAGGACATCGCGGACAAGACCGAGCAGGCACCGGACCCCGGCGTCGCCAAGGACAAGCCGGTCACCCCGCTGCCACCGCCCGGCCCGGCGCCGCAACTCGCGCCGCCGGATCCCAAGAAGGCCGTGCCGGACAAGGCCCCGGCCGAGCAGACCGAGCTGGGTTCGACCAAGTGCGAGCTCAACTCGAAGATGGCCGACGCCGACGTCACCGAGGAGCAGTTGGCCAAGTCCAACGAGCCGGAGTTCACGGCGGCGGTGGACGCGAAGAAGGGCGCCGAGCAGCACGCGGCCACGGCGCCGCAGGCCGCGCGGGCGGACGAGGCAGCCGCGCTGGCCGCGGCGACTGGCCAGGCCGACGCGGCAGGCAAGGCCGGCATAGCGGGACTGGTCGGCGCCCGCACCTCGTCGATGGGGCAGGCTCAGGCGGCCAAGACCGGCACGAAGTCCAAGGACGAGCAGGAACGGGCCCGGATCAGCGGTGAGATCCGGAAGATCTTCGACGGGACCAAGACCGAGGTCAACACCATTCTCGGCGAGCTCGACGGGAAGGTTGCGGCCAAGTTCGAGGCCGGCGAGCGGGACGCCCGCGCCCTCTTCGAGGCCGACCACAAGAAGCGGATGGCCGACTACGAGGACTCGATCGGCTACACCGAGTGGTTCATCAACAAGTTCCGGCCGACCAGGCCCGAGGTCCTGCAGATCTTCGTCGACGCCGCGGGGACGTACGAGAAGCAGATGCGCGTGGTCATCTCCGACGTCGCCGACCTGATCGGGTCCGAGCTGGATCGGGCGAAGGCGCGGATCGCCAAGGGCCGCGCGGACGTGGCGAAGTTCGTCGCCGAACAGCCCAAGGCGCTGCAGGGCATCGCCAAGGAGGCGGCTCAGCAGATCGGCGGCGAGTTCGACAATCTGGACTCCTCGGTCGACGCCAAGCAGGACGCGCTGGTCGACGATCTCGCGGCCAAGTACGCGGCTGCCCGCGAGGACGTGGACAAGCGGGTCAAGGAGCTGCAGGAGGAGAACAAGAGCTGGCGGGACAAGGCCGTCGATGCGGTCGCGGGTGCGATCGAGACGATCCTGAAGCTCAAGGACATGCTGCTCGGCGTTCTGTCCCGGGCGGCCAACGCGGTTACGAAGATCATCAAGGATCCGATCGGCTTCCTGGGCAACTTCATCAGCGCCGTCAAGACCGGCGTGATGAACTTCGGCGCCAACATCCTCGAACACCTCAAGAAGGGGCTGCAGGGCTGGCTGTTCGGAGCGCTGGCCGACGCCGGGATCGAGATCCCGGACAAGTTCGACCTCAAGGGCATCGTCAAGCTCATCCTGTCGCTACTCGGGCTGACCTGGAACGCGATCCGGGCGCGGATCGTCAAGGTCATCCCGGAGCCGGTGATGAAGGTCCTCGAGACCTCGGTGGACTTCATCCAGGCGATCCTGTCCGAAGGCGTCGTCGGGCTGTGGAAGTGGATCGTCGCCAAGATGAGCGATCTCAAAGAGATGGTGATGAGCCAGATCAAGGACTTCGTCGTCACCAAGATCATCACGGCGGGGATCACCTGGCTGGTCTCGTTGCTGAACCCGGCGGCGGCCTTCATCAAGGCCTGCAAGATGATCTACGACGCGGTGATGTGGTTCGTCGACAACGCCGACCGGCTCAAGGACTTCGTCAACTCGATCCTGGACTCGGTCAAGTCCATCGCCAGCGGCGGAGCCGGCGCCGTGGCCGGCTACATCGAAAAGACCCTCGCCAAGACCCTCCCGATGGTGATCAGCGGGCTGGCCAGCCTGCTCGGTCTCGGTGGCATCTCGGACAAGATAAAGAAGGTGCTGGAGACCGTTCAGAAGCCGGTCATGAGCATCGTCGACAAGCTTGTCGGTGGCGCCGTCAAGTACGGCAAGAAGCTGATGGGCAAGCTCCGTGGCAAGAAGAAGGAGGAGGACCCAGCCGCCAAGCAGAAGCGACTAGACGATGGATTGAACGCCGCTGTCGGTGCGGTGAACCGGTTCAGCGGACGCCCGCTCGGTCCCGTTCTGCTGCGGCCCATACTCATTGCGATCAAGTTGCGGCATCGCCTCACCCAGCTGACCGCGACCAACCGGGACGGACGGTGGCACCTTGCCGCTGTCGTCAACCCTGGTGCGGAGAAGGATGCGGCAGCACTTGTCGATCTCAAGGGTCTTCCCAATCCGGAAGAGCTCGTTGGATGGATCGGACAGGCGACGGCCGCCTTCGGCCGGGCAAAGGCCATCCACGAAAGCACCCATCGAAGCCGGGAAGAGGCTGTCGTCGCCGTCTCCGCCGATAACCTGAGCGCAAGTTATGAGACCCAGGGAGGCGGGGATCTGCGTCAGGCGGAGCGGGGAAGGCCCGGCCGCGACGACCCAGCCGAGGCCGACGCCACAAGGCGGTACCTGGAGACCGATGCGGCCCTCAGGCAGGAGCTGAGCGACCTGCACCGACCGTTGATCGGACCCGCCATCGCGGCGGGGGAGCGGGGTGAGGTACCCCAGTATCCGCTCACCCAGGGCAAACTAGGCGAGCAGCAGCAGCGAGCACTCTTTGAGAAGTCCGGCCGGTACCTGCCGCTTCCCAGTCCCAACGATCAGCGCCCACGAGGCAAGGGCACCGGAATGACGAGTCTCACCCACGCGGAAAAACAGCTGTCGCGCCGCAGCGGCAGCAAGATATTCGGTATCAGCACGAAACCGATGTGTGCTGACTGCCAGGTGTTCTTCCGCGCGAAGGCGATGAGCGGCAAGGTTACGTACGTCGCGGTCGATGTCGGAGGCGTCCATATCTTCCTCCCCGACGGCTCTGTCCGCTCCTCTGTTGAGGAGGTGCGAGCCGAGGCTGTAAAGGTGCAGGTGACGGCGTAACACAACGGCCACCGGCGGTGCTGCAGGCAATCTCGGCAGCGGGGCGCCCTGGACCAGGCGCGGGGCAGCCCGGAGATGTAGAAGATGACTACCGCAACAGGTCAGAGGGGTAGGTGGCTCGCGGCTGCCGGAGTGTCTCTCCTTCTGCCTTTCGGTGTGCAGGTACGACGCGCTCTACCTCTGCCGTCTTGCTGCTATCTCCATTCGGAAACCAGCGAACGCGCCGGCTCGCTGACGGCGGTGACTGGCGAGCCCTTCATGACGGCGAGAACCAGTGATCACGCATCTGCTACTCGCGTGTTTCGTCCGTTCAGGGGTGATCCGTCTCCCTGCCGCCAGGCAGGTGCCTGGCCTTAACCATGAAGCAGCCAGGCCAGCCACCCTTGCCGCACCGGGTCGTTCTGGCTGACACGGGCCGTGACAAGGATTCGGTCTTCCCGACCAAGCTCTCGCCGGATGCGGTCATCCGCCACGAGTGACACTCTGCCGCCTACCGGGTCACGTTGGACGGAAAGGATCCTGGCCCCGCCCGGCAAGAGATCACCCTCAGTCACCAGACCACGCCAGCACACAGGCATGTTCGCTGATCTTCATGTCCCGCCCCGCTTGACGGCGTTCTGTCCCGATGCGCGCCGGCGATGGCTGGGCAGGTTCTGGGACGCGACCCGTCCCGCCGCAGTTGAGGCAGGCGACGACTGCGCTGTTGGTCCAGCCGAGACCGCCGCAGTGGGAGCACAGCGGCCTGCTGCTCAAACTCGCCATGCCAGGCTGAGGCATACACGCCTCTGGCGTTTGACGAAGGTGGCGTCAGCTCTGCTCACTGACTCAGCCAACAATCCGCAGCGACATTTTACCCGGACAAACTGTCCGGGTGAGGCAGCCTATTCAAGCGATCGCCGGGTGAGAGCATCCGCTGTTTCCGCCAGGATCGCCAGCCACGGCAACTCACGGTCCGGCGGAGCGGCCCTGGGTGAGTGCAAGGGCCACACGCCCTCGCCGTACACCAGGCGAACGCCGACGGCTCGCAGACTGTCCAGGTGCTTCTCCCATGCTGGTTGTCCGGCGTGCGCCGCATTGATCCGCGGAAAGATCACGACGGGTGGTTGCCGCCCGCCGAGGGCCTCGCAGACCTGCGTCAACGCCTGGTTGTCGGTCAATCCGAGTGCTAGCCGTGCCACGGTGTTCGCGCTGGCCGGGGCCACGACGTAGCAGTCAACCGGCGGGTGGGGGCTGGCCTCTGACGGCAATCTTCGTTCCGATCGGACCTTGAAGCCGGTGACCTCCTCCAATCGCACGGCCTCATCGCTCGCGCTTAGCCAGTGCGCCGCTGTCGGTGTCAAGGTGACTGCTACCTGCCAGCCCCGGTGCAGGGCGGGGAGCACGAATTCTTCGCGCACCTGCTCCACGCCGCCGACCGCGCAGCACACCAACCCGACTACCGGGCGGCGGCCAGTCAGTGCCGTCACTGCATCGCCCCGCAGCGCTGGGCCAGTCCAAACAAGACAGTAGATCGGCCTGCGCTTACCCGCGCTCGCCGGTGCAGGTCAAGCACCGTGTTTCGCACGACGGGACTGTGGTGAACCAGTTGGGGGGCGAGCTGCTCGGCTTCCAGAAGCCGGGGCAGCGCCTGCTCATCGCGAGCGCAGAAGCTCAGTGCGCGGGCCACGTCGATCAGCAGCGAGACGCGCCTTTCCGGCGGCATATGCTCGGCTGATATGTGCTGGCCATGCTCGCTCGCATAGGCCACATCACCCAGCTCAAGAGCGACCGAGGTCCGGTGGAACTCGACGTTGGTCGGGCCGAAGCCGGTTTGCCAGTAGTTCGCATCCCGTCCCAGCCGTCGAGCGGCCTGTGTTGCCTGCAACAGCGCTCCTGATGATGTCTGACGGTCTTGGCGCAGGCCGGCGGCGACCGCCGTCCGCAGATGCAGCATTCCGAAGAGGCTCAACGCGGCAGGGTCGTTGCCGGCCAACTGAGGCCGCAGCCACTGGGCCGCCGTCGTGCCCAGGTCGAGCGCGTCGTCGTACCTGCCAACCGCGAGCAGCGCGTGCGTCCCGGCCCGAGCCGCTGACGCCAAGACAAGCGGATCGTCGGACCGGTCGGCGGCCTGCATCGTGCGTTCGGCGGCGATCCAGGCAAGATCTACCTGGCCGATCCTGACGAGTGACGTCGTCGCCAGGTGATGTGCTCGCGCCGACGCCGCCAGGCACCTCCGCCGGATCCCGGCGGACTGGCCGGCTGATGCGCGCTCCATGTGTTGTGCGGCGTGGATGAGGCCGGGGAGCTTGGCGAGGACGGTGCCCACCCGCCCTGCCTGGTAGTCAGCCCACCCTCCCTCGATCAGCGAGGCTGCAGTTGCCTGCCAGGCGGCCGGGGGATCGGCCGATTGCCCGTACAGCACGCGGGACAGCTGCCGGGGGGCCATCAAGGCATCCCGAACGGCCGCTACCTCGTCATTGTGCTCATCTACTCTCGCGAGCAGGGCCGGGCCGAGCAAGTCACCAATCGTCACGCGCAACGCCTGGGCGACTTCGGTGGACGTCCAGCCGCCGGATCTGCCGCTCGTCACATTCGACCTTGCTCAGCCAGTCCTCGGACCGCCCGACAAGCCCAGCAAGCACGTTTTGGGTTAAGCCCCGCCGCCTCCGATAGAAGGCAATTCGTGCGCCGACACTCAAGCGATCGTGGTCCGGAGACACGAACGGATGGTAACGAACACGGTGCGAAGGGCCTCGTCCGTTGGTCCGGGGGAATGAGAAGGTCCCGCTCGCCGATCACGAGAGGTAGAGCCATTCGCAGGGCAAGTGTCGGCTGACAGTGTCAGGCAGATTGAGTTGGCCCGTAGGACGGTTCGATTCGGCGCCGGGAGTTCGGTTCAGGTCTGCCGGTTGAGCCAGATGCTGATCTTTTCGGGATGTTCAGTGGGTTCCGCTGAGATCTGGAGTGTCCAGTGCCCGGCGCCGATCTCGAGGGCTTCAGTTTCCTCGGCGTCTCCTACTTCGATGACTCCACTCGGGATATCGATTGATCCCAGGTAAGCGGGGTCCCGTTCCGGGGCGGTGTCCACGTAAAGGTTGACTGTGACCTCAGCTGGTCCGGCGTGAAGGTCGTCGACGTCCTGGGCGTGTCTGACTGCGATGGCTGCCGCCGATTGCGTTGCGGTGACGTAGGGCGGTCTGGACCGGGGCCCTTCTGGTAGTTCGGTGGATGCCTGGTCGGCGAGAAGTAGCAGGCCCCAGTTGAAGGGGCGGCGGAGCTGAAATCCAGGGCTTGTCACGTAGTCAGTCTCGCTGTTGCCCTCGCCCGCGCGGAACGGGCGTGTGAGCGAGGCGGTAGCCGGTAGGGTCGGTTTCGATGACACATTAGACAGGTCAGGCGCCGGGCTCACTCCGCCGGCTCCTCGCGGCCTTTGAAGGGTCGCACTCCTCGCTCTGCTGTTCAGCGGCTTGGCAATCTCCACCGTGTACGCCGACGCCCCGACCAAGGCGCATATCTGCTCCGGTTAACTGCTGGAGTTCATGAACGGAAAGTCGCTCACGCAGCGCCGCACGACGCTGTGAGCGGAGGCGAGTTGCTTGTGGCGGCGGCGGAGCAGTATCGGCTGGCCGGCGATCCTGCCATGTCGGTCTCACTGTGGAGGTAGGCCCTCGTCGTAGGTGGGCCCTCGTCGACGGTGGTCCCGTGCGGCTCGACGGCCGCGCGCCTCATCTGCGGTCTCATCGGTTCCTGACCGGATCTTCGCGGGTCCTTCATAACCTCTCCCTTAGAGTCGCCTCATACCTCCAGGGAGGAACAACGGGATGGCGAGGATAGGAGTATCGAAGCCGATCGCGGCACTGGCCATCACGGCCGCGGTGACACTGCTGGCGGGGTGCGGGGGTGACGGGTCGGAGCCGCCGATAGCGACGGCAGCGACCGGAGAGGCATCCGCGTCGGCATCCGCGTCGAAGACGCCTGCGCTGTCCAGCCCGCAGGCGGAGCTCGCCGCCTACCTGACAGCCCAGCGGAAGTGGGTGAGCTGCCTCCGTGAGTACGGGCTCGACCCTCCCGACCCGGACCAGTACGGCCGGGTGATCTGGCGAAACATTCCGGTCAAGGCCGACTCCGGCTTCGAGAAGGGCCAGCAGGCCTGCAAGTCGCTGCAGTCCGCACCGCCCCCCAGCGTCGTCAAGATGGCGTCCCAGCCGTTGACGCCCGCGCAGATCGAGCTCAAGCGCCGCTACTCGGCGTGCATGCAGAAGAACGGGGCACCGGACTTCCCGGACCCCGGGCCGGACGGCGAGTTCCCCGAGACGACTCGCTGGAACCAGACATCGGCCGGGGCCGCGCGCGCCACGGAGGCGTGCGCCTCGATCATCGGCGATCCGGCGAAGTCGGGTCCAGGTGTCGGCTGACCTCCTGCATTCCCAGCAGGACCAAGGAGACAGGCGGCACCGGTCGCGTCGCCGGATCCTGTTCCGGTCGGCCCTGGCCGGCGTGGTGGTCGTGGTGATCGTGGTGGTCACGCTGGGCGCGGTGGGCCTCGGCGGCCGGCGCGACCAGCGCTCGCCCGACTCTCCCGTCACGTACGGTACGGCGACGGTCAAGCGCCACACGCTGAGCCTCACCACCAGCCTGAACGGGCGTCTCGACCGCGGTCCGGCGGCGGCGCTGCCGATCCGCGCCTCCGGCACCGTGACCTGGCTACCCCCGGCCGGGACGGTGCTCGGCCGGGGGGACGTCGTGCTGCGGGTGGACGACCGGCCCGTGATCCTGATGTTCGGGGCGATGCCCGCCTATCGCTCGTTCGGCCTGCTGCCTCCACCCGCGTCGGAAGCGTCCGGCGCGGCAGCGGGCGCCGGCGGGTCCGGCACCGGCCAGGCAACGGGCGGCGCGCACACCGAACCTATGACCGGCCGGGACGTCCGGCAGTTCGAGTCGAACCTGCGGGCGCTCGGATACGGGGGTTTCACGGTCGACGACACCTTCTCCGCCGCGACCGCCCAGGGCGTCAAGCGCTGGCAGCGCGATCTGGGCGTGCCGGAGACGGGTCAGGTGCGCCTGGGCGACATCGTGTACGCACCGGCCGCGATTCGGGTGCAGCCTCGGGCCGACGCGCTGGGGTCGCCGATTGGCGACGCCGTGGTGCAGTACACCGGGGACCGGAGGCGGGTTACGGTGCAGGCCGCGGCCGACGACGTCGGGTGGGCGGTCCCGGGGACTCGGGTGACTGTCGCGCTGCCAGACGGCAAGCAGGTCGCCGGGAGCGTCACCTTTACCGGCCGGGACGCCTCGGCCGGCGGGTCGGACTCGGCCGGCGAGCCGAACCCGGCCGGCGGGCCGGACTCCGCTGGCGGGCCGGGAGCCACGGTCCCGGTAGTCATCGACGTCGCCGACCAGCGTTCCCTGGGCAACCTGGAGAGCGGCCCGGTCACCGTCTCCTACGTCACGCAGCAGCGGAGGGGCGTGCTCACCGTCCCGGTCACCGCGCTCGTGGCCCTCGCCGAGGGCGGCTACGGCATCGAGCGGGCCGACGCGGCGGGGGGCCGGTTCGTGGCCGTGACGCCGGGGATGTTCGCCGACGGACTGGTGGAGATCAGGGGTCCGGTCACCGAGGGCCTGAAGGTGCGGACACCTTCGTGACGGCGCTGGTGCAGTGCCGTGGTGTCGGGCGCGACTACCCGGGCGGGGTGAGCGCGCTGCGTGACGTCGACCTGGACATTGCGCGCGGCGAGCTTCTCGCCGTGATCGGGCCCTCCGGGTCGGGCAAGTCCACGCTGCTGCAACTGATGGGCACCCTTGATGTTCCCAGCCGGGGCCGGATCGCGATCGATGGCCACGAGGTGGCCGCGTTGTCGGACCGGGAGCTGTCCGCGCTCCGAGCGCAGCAGATCGGCTTCGTGTTCCAGCAGTTCCACCTCGCGTCCGGCGTCAGCGTGGTGGACAACGTCGCGGACGGCCTGCTCTACGCCGGGTGCCCGCACCGCGAGCGGCGGGCCCGGGCGGTCCAGGCCCTCGCCCAAGTGGGGCTGTCACACCGGCTGACCCACGTGCCGGCGGCGCTTTCCGGCGGAGAGCGCCAGCGCGTCGCCATCGCCCGGGCCGTCGTCGGGCGTCCGGCTCTGCTGCTGGCCGACGAGCCGACCGGCAACCTGGACACCGCCAACGGCGCCGCCGTCGTCGACATCCTGCGCGGGCTGCGTGACCTTGGCAGGACGGTGGTCATCATCACGCACAATCGGGACCTCGCCGCGACGATGCCGCGGCGAATCCACCTGTTGGACGGCCGAGTCGTCGAGGACGTCCGGGTCGGCGCCGCGGCGGTGGCAGGTTGAGAAGTGGCCTGCGGCCGGCCCGTCTCGCGCCGCCGGACCTCCTGCGTCTGGCCGTGGCTGGCCTGCGTGCGCGCCCGCTGCGGATGCTGCTGTCGGCCCTGGGCATCGCCATCGGCGTGTCCGCGATGGTCGCCGTGGTGGGGGTCTCGGTGTCCAGCAAGGCGGAGCTCAACCGGCGGCTGGAGGCGCTGGGCACGAACCTGCTGCGTGTCTCACCGGCGCCGGACCTGCGCGGCGAGGCAGGGCGGCTGCCACCGCAGGCCCGGTCGATGGTCTCCCGGATCGGGCCGGTCACGTCTGCCGCCGCGATCGGCGAGCTGCCGACGGGCGTGTACCGCAACGACCACATCCCCGCCGGCCGGACCGGCAGCCTCACCGTACAAGCCGCCGAACCGGGCCTGCGGGCGACGGTCGGCGCCACGATCCGCCGCGGCGTCTGGTTCAACCCGGCCACCGAGCGCTACCCCACCGTCGTGCTCGGCGCGACCGCCGCGGAGCGGCTCGGGATCACCGAACCGGGCACGCGGGTGTGGATCGGCGCCCGGTGGTGCACTGTCATCGGGGTGCTGGCGCCGGTTCCGTTGGTGCCCGAGCTGGACGGCGCCGCGCTCGTCAGCTGGCCGGCGGCGGAACGGTACCTGGGGTTCGACGGCCGACCGACGACCGTCTACGTCCGCGCCGCTGAACGCGACGTGCTCGGTGTGGCAGCCGTGCTGCCGCGCAGCGCCAACCCCGAGCACCCCGAGGAGGTCGCGGTCGCTCGGCCGTCCGACGCGCTGACCGCCAAGGTCGCGGCCGATTCGACCCTGACGAGCCTGCTGGTCGGGCTCGGTGCCGTGGCTTTGCTGGTGGGAGGAATTGGAGTCGGCAACACGATGATCATCTCGGTGATCGAGCGGCGATCGGAGATTGGTCTGCGCAGGTCCCTGGGAGCTACCAGGTCGCAGATCCGCAACCAGTTCCTGACTGAGTCTTTGCTCGTCTCGGCTCTCGGCGGGGTGGGCGGGGCGGTGCTCGGAACGGTGATCACTGGGACGTATGCGGTGTTGCAGGGCTGGCCGACGGTGGTGCCCCCGTGGGCGAGCGGCGTGGGGGTGGCGGCGACTCTGGTGATCGGCTCGGCGGCCGGCCTCTACCCGGCGGTGCGCGCCGGCCGGTTGCCTCCCACGGTGGCGTTGGCGGCTGCCTGAAAGCGAACGATGAGTAGCCCAATAGGGATGATCTGTGGCTGAAGGTTCTTTATTCGGGACAAGGGGTGACAGCGTGTATCCACAGAGATGATCTCTGTAACGGGGGGGCCAGGCCTTGTATGCCCCGTTCTTGCGTCCGAGGAGGTTCCATGCGGATGAACAGAACATCTGGCAAGAAGAGGCTCGCGGCCTCGGCAGTCGCCGTCTCACTGGCGACGGTCGGACTGGTCGGCGTCACGCCGACCGTCGCGAGCGCCGCGAGTTGTCCGGACAACGGGTGGCGGAACATCACTCAGGCCCGGGTCAACGACAACTTCAAGGGCACGGGTGTGAACATCCGCACCGGCCCGTCGACGAGCTGCACGTCGATAGGGCAGGGTCAGCCGACGCACGACACGGTCCTGCACTGCTACAAGGTCTCCGGTGGGTACCGCTGGACCCACCTCTACGACCTGAACACCGCCAAGAACGGCTGGGTGCGGGGCGACCTGCTGTACATCAACAGCGGCAACCTCTGCTGAGCTGAGCCTTGAACGGTCCGGCGCTGATCCGTGCACCGATCGGTGCACGGATCAGCGCCGGCTCCGCGTCGACGACCCTGTCGTTCAGCTCGATGCTGGAGCGTGCTGCGGGAGCCGGATCGTGAACACCGACCCACTCCCCACCGTGCTCTCCGCGGTAATGCTGCCACCGTGATCGAGGACGATCTGGCGAGCGACCGCGAGGCCGAGACCGCTGCCGCCGCTGTGCCGGCCGCGTGCCCGGTCCGCCCTCCAGAACCGCTCGAACACGTGCGACACATCCTCCGGCGAGATGCCGGGGCCGGTGTCGGCAACCTCGACCGTCGCCTGGTCCGGCGTTCCGCTGACGGTGATCCGCACCTCGCCTCCGGCCGGGGTCACCCGGACCGCGTTGTTCACCAGGTTGGTCAGCACCTGGCGGATCCGGTCGGAGTCCGCCCGCTTGACCACCGGTCCGTCGATGTCGTCGTCGACGTCCACGATCAGTCGGACGCCCGCCGCCTCGGCCAGCGGCAGCATCGCCGTCCGGCAGCTGTGCGCGACGTCACCGAGATCGGTGGGCGCCCAGTGGTAGGTCAGCGCCCCCGCCTCGGCCAGGGCGAGCTCCTGCAGGTCGTCCACCAGCCTGCGCTGTAGCAGCACCTCTTCGTGCAGGGAGGCGATGAGCTCCGGCGTCGGTTCGAGGACGCCGTCCCGCAGCGCCTCCAGGTAGCCGCGGAGGTTCGACAGCGGCGTCCGCAACTCGTGCGCGACGTCGCTGATGAGCTGCCGTTGGCGTTCCTCGGCCGCCTGGAGGGAGTCCGCCATGTGGTTGAAAGACGCCGCCAGGACGGCCATCTCGTCGCGTCCGGCGACGGGAACCCGCGCGCCCAGCCGGCCCGACCCGACCTCCGCGGCGGCTTCTGTCAGCCTGCTGATCGGCCGCATCACGCTCCGCGAGAGCAGCAGTGCGGCCAGCACGATGAGCATGGCCACCGCACCGGCCACGGCGAGGACCGGCAGGAATGCGAACCGGGGCGTCGCGGTGCCGACCGCTCCGACGTAGACCTGCACCGGACCGGGCAGCAGGTCCAGCAGCTCGCGGTTGAAGAATCGCTGCAGGCAGCCGGTCGCCGCGGCACCTGGTTGCCGGCAGACGTCGGCCAACCGCGTCACCTGGGAGTCGTCCACCACCGACCCGGCGAGCCGGCAGGCGGTGCCAGGACCTCCGGCGGGTTCCCGTACCAGCGGGACACCCACATCGTCGAGGTAGCGCTGAACCGGGGCATTGGCCCGCTGGAGACAGGTCGCGTAGTCGTGCCCGGCTCGGTACCGCGACACGGCGGAGATCGTCACGAAGGCGTTCTCCGGCAGCCCGTTCCCGGCCGGAAGGCGGAGCGTCGGAGCGCCGTCGACCGTCACCGGCAGACCGGTGACGGGACGAGCCGGATGTCCCGACAACAGGTCGGAGTCGGCCAGGACGGTTCCGGTGTCCGAGACGACCCGGATCCGCTGCCTGGTCTCCCGCGACAGCCGGGTGACCAGGCCGGCGGTCCCGTCCCACGACCCGTCGGCCAGGACGAGTGCGCGCAGTCCGGCGGTGATCCGCAGCACGTCCTGCCGGTCGGCCGCCGCCGAGTCGCGGACCTGGCGGTCGGCTTCGCGCAGGGTGAGCCACGCCGTCGCACCACTGGCGGAGACCGCGACGAAGACCAGGAGGACCAGGGCCCGCAAACGCAGTGCCACCTGCCTACCGGCTCACTGGGGGGTCGCCGGTGCGGCCGCCGGTCCCAGCCGATAACCCCGGCCGTACACGGTTTCGGGGATCGAGGATGTCGGGTCGCCGCGGGCGCCGGCCGGTGCCAGCTTGCGTCGGAGGTTCGTCACATGGGCGTCGACGGTCCGCTCCAGAATGTCCCGGTCGAAACCGAAGGCGCGGTCGATGATCTCCGTCCGGGTGAATACCCGCTCCGGCTCCTGCGCCAGCACGGACAGGATGCCAAACTCCTTGGCGGTTAGCGGCACGATGGTTCCGGCAAGGCGGACCTCGTAGCGGATGGGGTCGATCCGGAGGGCGCCGACGGAGATCACCTCGGACTCGCCGGTGCCGCCGCTCACCCCGGCCCGGCGCAGCAGCGCCCGGATTCGTGCCGTCAGCTCGCGCGGGCTGTAGGGCTTCGTCAGGTAGTCGTCGGCGCCCAGGTCCAAAGCCAGCAACAGGTCGGCTTCGCTGCTGCGCGCGGTCAACAACAGGATGGGGATGTCGGAGTCGGCGCGCAGGATCCTGCAGACGTCGAGCCCGTCGACCTGGGGCATCATCACGTCGAGGACAACGAGTTGGGGGTCGAGCGCCCGGGCCTGGTCGATGGCCGCCCGCCCGTCGCCGACGGTGTGCACGGAATGTCCCTCGCGCTCCAGATAGACGCGGATCAGCGCCGACTGCTTGGCGTCGTCCTCGGCAACCAGGATCCGTGCCCCCATGACCCGGTCATTCTAGCCAGTTGCCTCGACCTGAAAGCCGCGCGGTCACCGACGCTGGTGGGCCTGTCAGACGGGAGGCGCTTCCTCCTCCTCGTCCTCCTCGCGCTGGACGAAGGCGCCCTGCACCGGGGCATCCTCCTGCTCCTCCTCGACCGGCGCCTCCTGCCGTTGCACGAAGGTCTGGACCTCTTCTTCCTGCTCCGCCGGCGCCTCCTGCCGCTGCACGGCGCTGACACCGGCGGCGGCCGGCGGGGCCGGCACCGGCCCGGCCACGGCCGCCTCCGCGGTCGCCACGGCCTCGCGCTCGAAGCGGTCCGTGGGGTCGCTCACCCGGATGCCGCCAGGCGCCGGCGTGCCGTCGACCGCGCCGCTGCGCTGCTGCGCGACGTGGGTCAGCTCGTGCGCGAGCATCGTCCTGCCGGCGTCGGAGCTGGGGTCGTACCTGTCACGCTGGAACACCACATTGGACCCGACGGTGTAGGCGTGCGCGTTGACGGCCCTCGCCGACTGGTCTGCCGCGCCGTCGGTGTGCACCCGTACGTCGCCAAAGTTGTGCCCGAGCCGTGCCTCCATGTCTTCACGTACGTCTGGGGCCAGGGGGCTGCCACCGCCGGAATTGACCACGTCGTGCACCGGTGAGCGCTCGTCCTCAAGCGCCGCGCTGGTGCCCGCGTTGCCGACAGCACGTTGCAGGCCGAGAACGGCAGAGGCGTCCAGCACGTCACGTCGTCCCGTCGCCGCGGCGTGCAGGAGCCGCGCATCCGGCTCGCCGGCCAGCCGGGAGGCCTTGGGCCGCAGCTCCGTCTCCCCGCTGTCGCGTTCAGAGATCTTCACGTTCGTCTCCTTCCACACCTGTCTGCCGAGCATCGCCCCCAGGCAGTCATCGGGCCAGTGGCGGCCCGACCGTCCGGAGGGCAAGATCTGCTGCCCTATAAGGAAGTCGGTACGGCACCCGCGCCGCCCAGCCCGGGCCGCACCAACTGGCCGCCGAGCAGGACGAAGAACATGAGCACCGCCCCCACCGTCGTCGCCGCCGCTCCCGACGCGCCCGAGGTCGACGACGTCACGACGAGGTCGATCGGGGTCGTGACGGCAACCGGCCCGCAGGCTGCGACGAGGAGGTGGCGGCCTGTGGGCAGCGACGGTACGCGGAAGGGGATGCGGAAGCGTCCCCCTGCGTCAGCCCGCGCCGAGCCGACGGCGGCGGTCCCGAGGCGGAGGGCCACGGGCGCCTGAGGCAGACATCCGCGCCCGACCGCCACATTCCTGCTTCCCGGCAGCGGGCTCGTGTCTGTCGCCCGCAGAGATCGCTCGCTTGGCACGTTGCCGCCTGTGACGGGGGGCGGGTTAGCCGGGGGTGGGTTAGTGGGTGGCGGGCCATCGGGGGGCGGTTGCGGAATGGCAGGCGGTACCGCCGGTGGGTTGCCGGGCGGATCGCTCGGCGGCACCGGCTCTGCCTCGCAGGAGCGCCAACGGACGACGACCGGGCCTGCCGTTGCCGGGTCCGCGCCCGGTACGACCACGCTCGCGGTGACCGGGTCGGCGCCAGTCGCTGACCGTTGGTAGACCACGGTGGCGCGGCCGGCGGAATTCGTGGCAGCCGCGAACGTGAGGACGGGTTGCGCCGGCATGGACATCCGGAACGTCACAGTCGATGCTGGGGCGTCCACACCGTCCACGGTCACGTGCCCGACCACGGCCACCTGGTGGCCCAGACAGCTCACCGTCGGGCGGGTGGCAAGGGAAACGACGACGACTGGCGGGGTTACCGTGACCGAGACGGTCGCCGGCTGGCCGCACGAGAGCGGGCCTTCGATGTCGTCGCGTTCGCAAACTCTATAGGTGAACGCGTCGCTCCCGGAGAAGCCGTCGGCGGGTGTGTAGGTCACCCGGCTGCCGGTCAGCGCGGCGGTGCCGTGGGCCGGCGGGGTCGCGATGGTGAAGGACTCGGCGTATCCGTCGTCGCCGTCGGGGTCGAACACGTTGGCGGCGAGGTCAGCGCTCGTCTCCTCCTGGAAGTGAGTCGTCAACTCGAACGGCAAGGCCTCCGGCGGGCGGTTCGTAACGGCGAAATCGGTCTCCGCGGAGGGACCCAACGGGGCCACGGCTGCAATCCCCACCACGCCACACCCGTCTTGCCGGAACTCCACCGGCGCAGGCCCGGTGAAGGTGCTCTTGGGCACGATGACCGTGGTGGAGTAGCTGAAGGTGCCGTCGGCGTTCCGCCGCGCGGTGACCTCGGCCCGCACGTCGGATGATCCGTGGAACAGGACGTAGTTGCCGCTGGGGGCGCAGCTATCAGGACCGAACAGGTCCCCTTCGATCGTGACGGAAGTTCTCGGCGGTCCGGAGGCGGGATCCACGCTGATCGAGGGCGTCGGCCGGCCGACGATGACCGAAACGGTTGCTGGCTCGCCGCATGCCGGAGCGCCTTCAAAGCTGTCTACTTCGCACACCCGGTATCTGAAGGTGTCGCTCCCGGAAAAGCCTGGCTCCGGCGTGTATCTCACCCGGCTGCCGGTCAGCACGGCGGTGCCGTGGGCCGGCGGAGTTGCGACGGTGAAGGACTCGGCGTATCCGTCGTCGCCGTCCGGGTCCGATACGCGGGGGGCGAGATCAGCGCTTACGCTCTCCTGGAAGCCGGTCTCCAGCTCGAACGACGAGGCGACTGGCGGACGGTTGGTGACGGTGAAATCGGTCCTGGCCGAGAAATCCGCGGCCGGGGCTACGTTTATCCTACGGGTGCCTGTCCCACGGGTGCCCGTTCCAGCGACACCGATGACGCTGCAGTCGTCTTGCCGGAACTCCACGGGTGCAGCACCTGCGAACGTGCCCCCGGGCACCACGACCGTGCCCAAGTAGCTGAAGGTGCCGTCGGCGTTCCGCCGCGCGGTGACGTCGACGCGGACGTCGGATGATCCGTGGAACAGGACGTAGTCGCCGTCCGGGTCACACGTGTCCGGACCGAACATGTTTCCCTCGACGGTGACGGAGGTTCCCGGGGGTCCGGAGGCGGGATCCACGCTGATCGAGGGTGTCGGACCCGCCGCTTGTGATGGTGCTGCCAGGAGGAAGATTGCGAGCGGCGCGACGAGTGCGGTCAAGACAGCGAGCGCGGCCAGCCGGGTGCGCCGGTCTCTTGCCGACCGGTAGGCGTTCATGTCCGGTCGGACCTGGTCGACTGCTGGGCGCGGTGGGCCGGTGGCGCGGCGGGCTCCCTCAGGTCCACCACGGGTGGCCGGTCCGCCTCGGCCCGCCGCGATGGCTCGAGCGGCTGCCGAGGCGCGGCGTCCCGCTCGGTGCCTTGGCCGACTCGCCCGACTTGGTCGACTTGGTCGGCCCGATCGGGCTGCGCTCGATCAGGTGTGGGCGTCAGATAGCCGGCAGCGAAGCCGATCGCCCCACCGACCAGGAGCAGCAGTGCCCACGCGCCTGCCGACGGCACCATCAGGCGCAATGCCGACAGGGTGAAGGTCAGCGTGAAGCCTGCCCCGAGCCCGGGCGCGCACCACGTCATGCCTCGCCGCCAGCGGTTGGGGTGCAACCGGCCGGTCAGCAACCGCCATAGCGCGCTGACCAGGAGCAGGAGGGTGATCGCTGCCACCGCCAGCCCGAACACGCCGTACACCGAACGCAGCGACCCCCGCACGTCGACCGCGAAGCCGTCCGAAGCGATCCGGTTGCCGTCGTCGTCCAGCAACGCCACTCGCGACGGGATCAGCCCGGTCGCCTGTCCGTCCAACTCCAGCAGGTCGACCGTGAACCGCCGCTCGTCGCTGGCCCCCGGCGCGGCCTGCAGGTCCACCCGAGTGGTGTAGCTGTAGAACGCCAACCCCAGCACCCGCCCCTCGAGCCGGACGCTGCGCACCCGCACCGGCTCCGAGCCGAGATTGGTGATCCTCACTCCGACCGTCGCCGGGGTTTGCGGCGAGAGCCGTAGCGGTGCGTTGGCGTCGACTCCGCGTACGTCCTGGCCGTTGACGTTCACCGACCACGACAGCCGAGGAGACTCTGCCGCGCTGGCGCTCGGGGCGGCCGTCACCAGGACGGCCAGAGCGACCGGCATTCCCATCAGCGCAAGCAGAACGGCTCGGATCCGCCCACCCGCGCTGGCCGACACGCCGATCGGTGGCAAGTCCTCGGAACGGCACATGTCGTCTCCCCGTCGTCTACTACCCCAACCCTGCGGCCCAACAGTGACCCTAGGCTCACAGCGCGTCAAGTGGCTTGTCATCTGGCCGACTCCCTTCCGGCGGCCGGTCGGGCGCCGGCTGTGAACGCGACACACGTGCCGGCGGCGCCCATCGTCGCGACGATGATCGCCGCGGTGGCCGGGACGAGGAGGCGCTGGCCGATGGTCCACGAGGCAAGGATCAACGCCGTGCCCGCCGCCCCGCCGAGCAGGGTCAGGGCGATGACGTCAGAGGCACGGACCCGGCGACGCCGTCGGAGCGGGCGGATGATTGCCTCGACGTACGCGGCGACGAAGAGCACGAGGGCGACCAAGACGGCGCCCGGCACGGAGGCGAACCATTGCCGCTTCGGCGTCAACAGGACGTGAGTGCCGGTGGGCCGACCGTCCCGCGTCGCTTCCAGCCGGGCTCTGACCGGGCCGGCGAACAGCAACCTGGCGTTCGCCAGCCGCACAGTCGCCTGCTGCCCGGTGACCCGGCCGGGCGTGCTCTCGACCCGAGCACCCGCCAGCGTCAGGCGCAGGACCAGCGTCGACCGGTCGTCGACGACATCGGGCAGCCCGGCGATGGGCACGTCCCTGCCGAGATCGACCGTCACGCTGCCGTCGGTGCCGACGGCGTCCTGCTGGATGGTCACGCCGCGCCAGGCGCCGGCCGGCTGGACCCGGGCGGCCGGACCGGCGGCGGCGGCTAGCACCGCGACGAGCGGCAGGCCGCAGGCGGCCAGCGCGACCGGTGACGGCGACCGGCGACGCGGGATGGCCGGCGGCCGGCTGGGCACGTGTGGCTCGGTGGGTGGCTCGGCGGCTGTCTGGGTGTTCGCCTCAGGCGGCTCAGCGGGTGTCTCGACCGGCTGCCGCGCAGACGCCGCGGCCGCGCTCCCGGTTGCTGACGCGGCCGGCACACCCTGGGCCGCGGGTGGTGCCGGCACCCGGTCGGGCGCCGTGGCCAGGGCACCCACGATGGCGGCTCCGAGGGCAACGTCGTGTTTGGGGTGGGTGTCCAGGGTGACCGGCCGATGAAAGGCGCTGACGAGCAGTTCGCTGACGAGCGGGATGCGGGAGGACCCCCCGACGAGGACGATGGCGGCGATTTGCTCGGCCACCAGGCCCGCGGATCGGAGCATCCGTTGCACCGCACCGATGGTCTCGGTGAGTGCCGGGCGGAGCATCTCTTCGAGCTCTCCGCGGGTCAGCCGCACTGGAGTGTTGAGCCCGGGCAGCACGACCGGGACGACGGTCTCGGTGTCCGTCGACAGCGACTCCTTCGCCTCGACGCAGTCCCGTCGCAATCGGGCCAACGCGACGACCAGCTCATCGCCAGCTGCCGTGACGCCATCGAGCTGGTTTCCGAGGGTCACCCTGACGTGGGAGAAGACCGCCTCGTCGAAGTCGACACCGCCGAGGTTCTCGATGCCCTCCGGCGTGCCGACCAGCTCGAATCCCGACTCCGTCCGGCGAACGATTGCCGCGTCGAAGGTGCCGCCGCCCAGGTCGTAGACGATCACGGAGTCGCCGGCCGCCATCCGGTTGCGCGAGGCGTAGGTGATCGCAGCCGCCTCCGGCTCGGTCAGCAGCGTGGCGCCGGTCAGACCGGCGAGCCGGATCGCCTGGTCGAGCACGTCGGACTTGAACGGTCCCCAGTTCGCCGGGTGCGTGACGGCGATCTCGGCCGGGCGTTCCCCCTGCCGTTCGGTGGCGATCCCGACAGTCCAGCCGAGGAGCCGGGCGAGCAGCGCCTGAGCCGAGTACGGTGTCCCGCCGACCAAAATGGGCACCGGGTCGCCGACCCGGCGCTTGAACTCCCGAGCGAGGCGCTCCGGCTCGATCGCTCCGCGCCGCTCCGCTGCCTCGCCGACCAGCACCTCGCCGTCGGGTTTCACGAACAGCACCGACGGCACCTGCAGTGCGCGGTTGCCCAGGGCCAGCATCGTCGTCCGACCCCCGCTGTGGATCGCCGCGGCAGTGTACGTCGTACCCAGGTCGACACCCAGCCGGTAGCTCACTCGACTGACCGCATCTCGCTCCGCGCCTCGCTTCGCTTGATGCTCACTCGACTGACCGTCATCTCGCTCCGCGCCTCGCTGCGCTCGATGCTCACTCGACTCTCCCGGCCGCCGTCAGCGAACCAGGCTCAGATACTGTCCGAACTCGCGCTCGTGGATGAGCCGGCCGAGTTTGCGGTATTCCGTCTGGACCGCTGTGATGACCTCCGTCATTCCTACTGCCCTACCTGTCGTCAGGTCTACCTCGCTGCCCTTGCCGGCCGCGAGGTAGGCCGCCGTGATCGCCGCCGAACGAATGTTGCCGCCCGAGAGTTCGAACGCTCGGGCGCAGAAGGAGAGGTCGAGGTCGTCGGATCGAGGCAGCGGGGGCGCGAGACAGCGGTCCCACAGCGCGAGTCGCAGGTCCTCGGTCGGCGCGGGGAAGTCCACGATGGCGTCGAGGCGCCGCGTGAAAGCGTCGTCGATGTTGGCTCGCAGGTTGGTCGCCAGGATCGCGAGCCCGTCGAAGGTTTCCATCCGCTGGAGCAGGTAGGCGCTCTCGATGTTCGCATAGCGGTCGTGCGCGTCCCGCACCTCACTGCGCTTGCCGAAGATGGCGTCGGCCTCGTCGAAGAGAAGCACGGCGTTGACCCCGCTCGCCTCGGCGAAGATTCGCTCGAGGTTCTTCTCCGTCTCCCCGACGTACTTGTCGACCACGGTGGCCAGGTTGACGGTGTAGAGGTCGAGGCCGAGGTCGCCGGCGATGACCTCCGCCGACATCGTCTTGCCGGTGCCGGAGTCACCGGCGAACAGCGACGTGATACCGCGCCCTCGTCCACCGCCCCGGCGCATCCGCCAGTCGTGCAGGACGCGGTCGCGATATCGGGCCCGGGCGCTGACGTCGCGCAGATGCCGCAACACCGGCTCGGGCAGGACCAGGTCGGCCCACCCCACCTCCGGCTCGATCCGGCGGGCCAGCCGCTCCAGCCCGGCCGCGTTCTGTGATCGCGCGCCGCGGCGCAGCTCGGCCGCCGTGAGGGGACCGTCCGGAGACTCGCCGAGCAGTGCGGCGGTCCTGGCCGCCTGAACCGCCCGGGCGACCTGCGCCGGACCGAGCACGAAGTGCGCGGTGACCTCCTGCGGGTCGACCTCGCTGCCCGCCGGTCCCAGCGAATGGGCCAGTGAGCGCGACCACAGTGCCACGCGTTCGGCGGCACCGAGTGCCGGTGTCTCGGCGAGCAGCGGCACCCGGTTGCTCCACCGCGGGTCCCAGGTGCTGGTCCCGACGATGACCACGGGTCCGGGCAGGCCGGCGAGCCGGCGCAGGGTGGCCGGTGCGGCCTCCGCGATCGCCTCGGCAGGTTCGACGATCAGCCCCGCCCCGCGCAGGAGCGCCTCCCGGCCGGCTACGTCGACGAGGCCGGCCGGGTCCGGCTCCTGCGCGACCCGTGTGAGGTCGAGGCACAGCGCTCCTCGCCCGAGGCGCTGCAGCGCCGCCACGGCGATGGCGGTTGCCGTGCCGGCACCGGACTCGCGCAGGTACGTCAGCTCGACACCGGCACCCAGGGCGTGCGCCAGGCGACCGGCCAGCGGCCCGTCGTACGGCGGCACGTCACTTGTCACGTCGACGAGCAGGGGGTCGACCGTGTCGGTTCCGAGCAGGTGCGCGGCCACCCGGTCCGGCACCCGCAACGAGCGAGTGAGAAAGGGCCGTTCGGGATCTTCGACGAGCACCAAGGCGCGGTCCGCGAGGGGAGCGCCCGCGGACAGCCGGCTCCGGGCGTCGGCGTCCAGCGGTGACGCGCCGGCCAGTTCGAGCGCCAGACCGACGGTGGCGCGCCGGCGGGTCACGTCGTCGTTGAGGTAGCCGTAGAGCTTCTCGAAGCGGCTGTCGAGATCCGGGAGCAGCGCCACGAGCAGCAACTCCGAGTCGAGTCCGGACAGCCCTGCCGCCGAAGCCAGCCGGCGAAGTCCGGTGGGTGCCCCCGCGGTGGCCGCCGCTTCATCGGCCCGTTCCCGTCGCGTCGGGTCCGCCGGTGGGTCGGGCATCCGCCCGGCAAGCAGCCGGTCCACGACCTCCTCCGATAGATACAGCCCGCGGAACGGATCGTCTGGGGACGAGTCGCCCTCGCGCCGGTGCGCCACGACGGACCGCACTCGATCCTCGACGAGTGCCGCCCGGGCCAGCAGGTGCGCCAGGCCGGGTGAGGTCATGCTCGCGACTTGGTGCGTGGACGGCGGGATCGCCGCGGGGTCGTCCCGGCTGCAACTGCCGCCCCGGCATCCTCCCCGTCGGTGTCCACAGCCGTGACCGCCGCGATGTCGGCCTGCCGGCCGCTGCGCACCTCGCGCGGAGGCCATCCGGTCGAGCCGCCGACGGACACCCGCGGCGGCGCGGTGACCGGGGGACCGACTTCGTGCCGCTGTCCGGTGTCGGTGGGTGCCGTCACGACGATGTCGAGCGACGGTTTGAGCTCGCCGCCGAGCGCCGACCACACGTCGGCGAAGGATCGATCCTCGGGCGGCGGAAGCCCCACGGAGACCGGCACCGGCAGGCCGAGCTCGGCAAGTGACCCATCGAGCAGGTCGGTGGGAAGCGCGTCGTTGCGCAGGAAGCAGGCGAGCAGGGCGGAGAGGAGCCGGTGCTCGTCCTCGGGCCGCTGGGTCCACGCGGTGATGAGATAGGAGAGCTTGAAATGCCGCGGCGGGAGCGTGCGGGC
>Ga0136617_10000311_pt1 | contig 39650 bp, 40 predicted proteins | sample AntDrymUQ3222106_2_FD_129672 | JGI IMG/M metagenome (GOLD analysis project Ga0136617, IMG submission 129672) | Polar desert sand microbial communities from Dry Valleys, Antarctica - metaG UQ322 (21.06) | ecosystem: Environmental > Terrestrial > Soil > Desert | place: Antarctica: Dry Valley... | reverse complement strand
GTCGGATCGTCATCCTGCAGGGCCGTGGCACCGATCGCTCACCTCGACGTCGACGCGTTCTATGCGAGCGTCGAGCTGCTGCGCCGGCCCGAGCTGCGCGGGCTGCCGGTGATCGTGTCGGGCAGCGGGCCACGGGCGGTCGTCACGACCGCGTCATACGAGGCGCGGCGCTTTGGCGTCGGCTCGGCGATGCCGACGGCGCGCGCGCGGCGCCTGTGCCCCAACGCCGTGCTCGTCGCACCAGACTTCGCGGCGTACAGCGCCGCTTCCAAGGAGATCATGAAGCTCGTGCGCGACGCCGCCGATCGCGTCGAGGTCGTCGGCATGGACGAGGCCTACCTCGATCTCGCCGAGCACGTCGCGCCGCGCGCGGCGATGCGCAGGCTCGTCAACGCGATCCGCGAGAAGACCGGACTGGAGTGCTCGATCGGGATCGGCCCCAACCGGCTCGTCGCGAAGGTCGCATCGGACGCCGAGAAGCCGCGTGGCTTCGTCTGCCTGACGCGCGAGGAGGCGTGTGCCCGGTTCGCCGGCCACTCGCCCGGGCTGGTGCCGGGCATCGGCCCCAAGACCGTGCAGCGCCTGGAGGAGATGGCGATCACGACGCTGCACACGCTGGCCAATGCGCCGCTGGAGGCGCTCGTCGCGCGCTTCGGGGCAAACCACGGTCCCGACCTGCAGCGCCGCGCGCGCTTCGAGGCCTCCGCGAAGCTGACGACATCTCGGATCGCGGTCTCCGAGTCGCGCGAGACGACGTTCGACTACGACATCTCCGACGCCACCCGGCTGGAGGAGATCCTGTCCGATCTCGCGGGTCAGCTCTGCGAGCGCCTGGCCAAGCAGGATCGCCGCGGGCGCAACGTGGCGATCAAGGTGCGGCTGTCGGACTTCACGACCGTCACCCGGGCGCGCACGATCCCGCTGCCGACGAACGACCCGCAGGTCGTCACGCAGGTCGCGCTCGAGCTGCTGCGCGAGTACGCGCCGGCGCGGCCGGTGCGGCTGCTGGGGGTTCGAGTGGCGTCGTTTGCGTCTTCTGCCGCCGAAGCCGATCAGCTGGCGTTGCCGTTGTAGTCGCCGCCGCGCGTTGCGGCGCCACCAACCGCAACCGCTAGCGTTCTGCGCGTGCCCACCGTCAACATCGCCGGAACCGACCTGTACTACGAGCGCCGCGGGGAGGGCGAGCCGCTGCTGCTCATCCAGGGCCTTGGCGGCAACAGCCTGCACTGGGGCGAAGGCTTCCTCGGCGGCCTCCAGGACGGCTTCGAGCTGATCCTCTACGACCATCGCGGCGCGGGCCGCAGCGGCGCGCTCGTGGGCGAGCACACGATCGCCGAGCTGGCGGCGGACGCCATCGGCCTGCTCGACGCGCTGCAGATCGAGTCCGCGCACGTCGCGGGGATCTCGATGGGGGGGATGGTCGCCCAAGAGCTCGTGCTGCAGGCGCCCGCGCGCGTGCGCACGCTGACGCTCGGCTGCACGTTCCCCGGTGGGCCGGAGGCGACGATGACCGATATGACCGTCGTCGGGCTGCTCGCCGAGGCGGTCCTGTCCGGCGACGAGGAGCGCACGATGCGCGTCGGCTACGAGGTGATGATCGCCGCCGACTACGCCGAGCAGGAGGGCGCCTACGAGCTGTACTGCGAGCTCGCCGGCCAGTACCGTGCGCCGATCCCCGTGCTGATGGCGCAGCTCAGCGCGATCATGGGCCACGACACGAGCGAGCGGCTGCCCGAGATCGAGGTGCCGACGCTCGTCATCCACGGCACGGAGGACCGGCTCATGGACGTCGCGAACGGCGAGCTCATCGCGCGGCTCATCCCGGGCGCGCGCCTGGAGCTGCTGGAAGGCTCGGGGCACATGTTCTTCTGGGAGCAGCCCGAGCGCAGCGCCCGCCTCGTGCGCGAGCATCTCGGCGCTGCAGCGCAGGCGTAGGGTCCGCTCTCCGTCAGCGGCGGCCGCGGGCGCGGCCGCTAGTACAGCGCCTGGGCCAGGCGCCGGCGCGCGTCGCGCGCGAGCGGGTGCTCGACGCCGAGCTCGTCGAGGACCGCGACGATCGCCTTGCGCAGGCGCTCCTTGTCGTCGCCCTCGGCCGCGGTGAGCTCCTCGAGCAGGACTTCCAGGCTGCCCGCGTGGTCGCCCGCGTCGAGCTTGGCGAAGGCGTCGGGGAGGCGCGGATGCTCGCCGTTGGAACGCTCGAGCTCGATCCGCGCCATCAGCCCGTCGGCGCCGAAGCTGCCGGCGGCGTTGCGCAGCCGCTCGAGCGCGGCGTCGCTGTCGCCGCGGCGGTACAGCAGCTGGCCGAGGCCGAGGTTCGCCTCGACGTTGGCCGGCTCCTTGTCGATCACCTTGCGCAGCGACGCCTCGTCGCCGGCGTCGAGCAGCAGCTGCGTCTCGGAGGGGACGAGACCGTCGAAGAAGGCCTCGACCTGGCTCGGCGCCTGCGCGCCGACGAACTCGGCCACGACCTCGCCGTTGCGAAAGGCCTTGACCGCCGGGATGCCCTGGATGCCGAAGCGGCTGGCGATCGCGGGGTTCTCGTCGGTGTCGATCTTCGCCAGGACGACGTCGCCCTCGCGCGCGGTGGCGGCCTTCTCGAGCACGGGGCCGAGCTGGCGGCAGGGCCCGCACCAGGGCGCCCAGAAGTCCACGACGACGGGCACCTCGGCCGAGCGCTGGACGACCTCGGTCTCGAAATCGGCTTCGTTGACGTCGATCACGGTCATGCCGCACAGGGTAGAGAAGCGCTGACTCGGCCGGCGCGGCAGGTCGGGCCTGTCGTGCTGCCAGGCTTGATGGCATGGCGCAGCGCACGATCGATACGCGCCCGGGCGTCACGCTCGCGACGACCGCCGAGGGGGAGGGCCCCGCCGTCGTGCTGCTGCACGGCCTGACGGCGTCGCGGCGCTACGTCGTCATGGGGTCCAGCACGCTGCAGCGGACCGGGCATCGCGTCGTGAGCTACGACGCGCGCGGGCACGGGGCGTCGTCGCCGGCGCCCGCGCCCGACGACTACTCCTACGCCGAGCTGGGCGGCGACCTCACCGTCGTGCTCGACACGCTCGAGATCGACCGCGCTGTCCTCGCCGGGGTCTCGATGGGGGCGCACACCGCCCTGCGCCTGGCGCTCGAACTGCCCGAGCGCGTCGGCGCGATCGTGGCGATCACGCCAGCGTTCGATCCCGTCGAGTACGCCGATCCGGGGCGCCTGGCGCGCTGGGACGCCCTCAGCGACGCGCTACGCAGCGGCGGGATCGAGGGCTTCGCCGAGGCGTTCGGCCTCCAGCGGATCCCCGCCGGGTGGCGGGAGACCGTCGGGCGGGCGCTGCGCCAGCGGATGGCCGTCCACGAGCACCTCGACGCGGTCGCCGACGCGCTGCGGGCGGTGCCGCGTTCGGCGCCGTTCGCCGACCTGCACGCGCTCGAGCAGATCGAGTGCCCCGTCCTCGTCATCGGCAGCCGCGACGATGCCGACCCCGCCCACCCGCTGCAGATCGCGCAGCGCTACGCGGAGCTGCTGCCGCGCGGGCGCTTGGCGGTGGAGGAGGAGGGAAGGTCGCCGCTGGCCTGGCAGGGCGGGCGGGTATCGAAGCTCATCGCGGAGGTCGTGACGCAGGCGGGCTGAGCGCGGTCGTGGCGACCGGCGCCACCGCCGGCGCCCGCGAGCCGCTGTCCAGCAGACCCACGTCGGCCTGACGCTGGTGCGCGGCCGCGGCGCCGCTCCGCGCCCCGCGCAACGGACGAACTCTTCGGCCGCGTGGAAGCTGCCGGGGTGGAACGTCGAGGGATCGACGACGCGGGCGAGGCGGCAACGACGAACTCCCCGGCCGCGTGGAAGCTGCCGGGGTGGAACGTCGAGGGGTCGACGACGCGGGCGAGGCGGCAGGAGGCCGCGCGGCGCCCGCGGAGAGGTGTTAGTTCAGCGCCTTCTTGAGTGCCGCAGCGGCCGAGAACTTCGCGGCCTTGCTGGCCGCGATCTGGATCGTCTCGCCGGTCGCGGGGTTACGGCCCTCGCGGGCGGAACGCTCGCTCACGCTGAACTTGCCGAAGCCCGCGACCGCTACCTCGCCGCCTCCGGAGAGCTCGCTGGCGATCGCATCAAAGGTGGCGTCGACTGCGCCCTTCGCATCAGAACCGCTGAGACCGGTGTCCGAAGCCACCTTCTGTGCAAGCTCCTGCTTGGTCATTGAGTTCTCCCGTGTCGCGTACAGATGGCGCCTACGCTAGCGCTTGCCCCGGCGGCTTGGGACCTTCTCCCGGGTTGACACCGTGGGACCGCCGCGATTCTTCGTTCCGCGGCCGCGCCTGAGCGCCATCGTGCCGCCGCCTGACGGCGGCCTGCGCGATGGCGCTCGCGGCAGTGACGGCCACCGTTGGCGCGAGGGCTCGCACTGGCCTGAGAGGCGGGCCCGACGGGCCCGCCTCCCGGCACCGCCTGCGTCAGCGCTGGTCGTTGTCCCCGAGCTTCGTCGCGGCCTTCGCCGCCGCGCCCTCGCCCTGCGCCTGCGCCGCCGGCGGCGCGCCGAGCGGCTCGAGGCGGGCGGCGTAGACGGCCGTCGCGTGCGCCGCTGCGTCAGACAGCTGGCGCAGGCCGCGGATGCTCACGTTGGAGAACGTGTCGCATGCCTGGTGGTAGCAGCGGTCGTACGCTTCGCCGGTGACGCCGCCGTAGCGGGCCTGCTGCTCGGCCGTCTTGACGCCCTCGGCGCCCGAGAACAGGCCGCCGGCGGGAATCCCGACATCGATGAACGGCTTGTAGTCCGAGCGCCCGTCGAACGCCGTGGGGTCGATCGCGAGCCCCTGTGAGGCGAAGTAGGCCTGGAAGGTGTGCTCGATGTCATCCGAGCCGGGAGGTCCGGCGGTGCCGAACGCCGAGCCGTCGCCGTCGTAGACGAAGCGCACGAAGTTCGGCGAGCCGAGCATGTCGAAGTTCAGGTTCAGCCCGATCCTGGCGCCCTCCTCCTCGCTGAGCGCCTCGACGTAGCGTGTCGAGCCGACGAGGCCGGACTCCTCGGCGCCCCAGAACGCGAAGCGCACCGGGTTGCGCGGAGCCCTGTCCTCGGCCATCTCCTCGGCGATCTCGAGGATCGCCGCAGTGCCGCTGCCGTTGTCGTTGATGCCCGGTCCCTCGAGGACGGAGTCCAGGTGGGCGCCCAGCAGGACGACCTTGCCGGCCTTCGCGGCGTTCCTCGGCGCGAGCTCGGCGGTGACGTTGGACGAGGTGTTCGTCTCGATCCGCGTCGAGGTCGTGATGCGGACGGCCGCGTCGGGCTGAGCGGCCAGCTCGTTGCCGACGGCGAAGCTCGCGCCGAGCACCGGGATCGTCGTGGTCGTGTCCTCGCTGAGCGTGCCGGCGAGCGTGTCGGTGCGCCCTGCCTGGCCCTCGTTGAAGACCACGGCGCCGATCGCGCCGGCGGCCTGCGCGTTCTCGACCTTCGTCGCGAACGGACAGGTGCCGCGCTGCAGGAGCGCGATCGTGCCCGCCGTCGAGGCCGGGAAGTCAGCGGCCTCGCAGCCCGATGTCGAGCTGTTGGCGGCGGCGCCGGGCGGCAGGACGAGGTCGACCGGCGTCAGCCCGGCGGTCACGTCGCCCGAGCCGGAGTAGCCCATGATCGTGAACTCGGCGGGGTCGGTGAAGGTGCGAGGGTCGGGCGAGACGCGCTGGAACGTCGCGGGCGCGAGCTCCTCGAAGGTCTTGAACTGAAACTCCTGGCGCTGGAGCCGGTAGCCCGCGCGCTCCAGGCGGCGGATCACGTATGCCACCGAAGCCTCGTAGCCCGGCGTGCCCGAGGCGCGGGTGCCGTTGTTCATCGTGGCGATGTTCTGCAGCGCCTGCTGGTGGGCGCGGATGGCGCCGACGGTGACGTCGTCGCGCAGCTTCTGCGAGACCTTGTTGGGGTCAGGGGCGGCCGTGGCGGCCGGCGCGAACGCGAGCGTCATAGCGACGCCGGCGAGCAGCACGCGGGTGAATCGATCCACGTCGGATCTCCTCTCGGTAACGAGGTGCGCCGCGGCGATGGAGCCGCGGCATGGTGCCCTCGCGCTACCCGAACGGCACCGTTCAGAATCCTGCCACTTGCGGAACCAAATTTAGTCATGCCATAATCTCTCTCGTGACACGTCTGACTCGCCGCCGCCTGCTGAGCGCCGTTCCCGCCGTGGGCCTCGGCGCGACCGCGTTGCACGCCGCGATCCCGCATTCGCACGGCAGCGCCGCCGCTGCCGAGCACGACATGAACGCGCCCGCCGGAAGCGCGGGCCACCGCGGCAACGGCCACGCGGGCTTCCGCGGCGGTGAGGTCGACCACCGCGCCAACGGCTTCGACCCGCACCTGATCCTGCGCGACTTCGACGAGGGCACGGTCAGCCGCCTTCCCAACGGCCGCACGCTGCGCGAGTGGACGATCGCCGCCGCCGAGCAGGAGATCGAGATAGCGCCGGGCGTGAGGTTCGCCGCCTGGTCCTACAACGGGCGCATCCCGGGGCCTACGCTGCGCGCGACGGAGGGCGACCGCCTGCGGATCCGCTTCGTCAACGGCGGCCGCCATCCGCACACGATCCACTTCCACGGCATCCACCCGGCCGCGATGGACGGCGTCGCGGGGCTCGGAGACGGCGAAATCCCGCCGGGCGGCGAGACGGTCTACGAGTTCGACGCCACGCCCTACGGCCTGCACCTCTACCACTGCCACGTGCGACCGCTGGCGGAGCACATCGCGAAGGGCCTCTACGGCGCGTTCGTGATCGACCCGAAGAACGCGCGCAAGAAGGCCGACGAGATGGTCATGGTCATGAACGGCTTCGACACGAACTTCGACCGCGCCAACGAGGTCTACGCGGCGAACACGATCGGCTTCGCGTACTCCGAGACGCCGATCCAGGTCAAGCGCAACGAGCTCGTGCGGCTGTACCTCGTCAACGTCCTCGAGTACGACCTCATCAACTCGTTTCACCTGCACGGCAACTTCTTCGACTACATCCCGACCGGGACGTCGAAGCGCCGCAGCGAGCTGACCGACACCGTGATGCTCTGCCAGGGACAGCGCGGGATCCTCGAGATGCGCTTCCCGGACACCGGCCGCTACATGTTCCACGCGCACCAGTCGGAGTTCACGGAGCTCGGCTGGATGGGCTTCTTCGAGGTCGTCGACTGATGGCGCTCGCCTGATGGAAGCCGGTCGGGCCACCGTCGACGGCGTGCGCGGCGACACCCACGGCGTTCCGGCCTGGGTGCTCGGGCTTGTCCCGCTGCTGCTGATCGTCGCCGCGATCGGCGCGTTCTCCGCGCTCGGCGGCCCGGGGCTCGGCGAGCGCCGCGGCCCGCCGGCCGAGGAGCTCGCAGTGGAGCGCACGGTGCTCGAGCCCGGCCGGATCGAGCTGACGGTCAGAAACGACGGGCCCGACGCGGTCACCGTCGCGCAGGTCGCCGTCAACGACGCCTTCGTCTCCTTCGACGGCGCGGGCCAGCCGATCGGCCGCCTGTCCAGCGAGACGCTCGTCATCTCGCAGCCGTGGATCGAGGGCGAGGGCTACACGGTCTCGCTGCTGACCTCCTCCGGCGGGACGATCGCCCACGAGATCGCGGTCGCCGTGCGGACGCCGTCCGCCGACGCCGGCTTCTACGGCCTGATGGCGCTGCTGGGCATCTACGTCGGCGTGATCCCGATCGCGCTCGGGATGCTCTGGCTGCCCTGGATCCGTCGCATCCCACCGGCCTGGCTGCGGGCGCTGATGGCGCTGACGGTCGGGCTGCTCGGCTTCCTGGCGATCGACGCGACGCTGGAGGGCGTCGAGCTCGCGGGGGAAGGGTCGCAGGCCTTCGGCGGCGTGGCGCTCGTCTTCCTCGGCGCGGCCGCCGCCTATCTCGCGCTCACCGGCGTCAGCGCGTGGCTGTCGCAGCGCCGTCGCGCCGGCGCCGCGGCGGGCGCGAGCGGCCCGGCGCTGGCGATGCTCATCGCCGTCGGCATCGGCCTGCACAACCTCGGTGAGGGCCTGGCGATCGGTACCGCCTACACGACCGGTGCGCTCGCGCTCGGCGCCTTCCTCGTCGTTGGCTTCGCGCTGCACAACACGACCGAGGGCCTGGCGATCGTCGCGCCGATCGCCGCGTCGCGCCCGTCGCTCGGGCGGCTCGCCGCGCTCGGCCTGATCGCTGGCGCGCCCGCGGTCCTCGGCGCCTGGATCGGCGCCTCGGCGTTCAACAACTCCGTCGCCGCGTTTCTGTTCGGCGCCGGCGCGGGCGCGATCGCCCAGGTGATCGTCCAGCTCGCGCCGTCGCTGCGCGCCGACGACGAGCGCGGCCTGCAGCCGCGCGTCGTCGCCGGGCTGCTCGCCGGCCTGGCGCTCATGTTCACGACCGGCTTGCTCGTCAGCGTGTAGGAACCAGGAGCGACATGGCGACCACCCACGGCACCGGCCAGAGCAACGCGATCGAGGACTACGCGAAGTCGATCTACTCGCTGCAGAGGCAAGCGGGCGACGACGCCGTCAGCACGAACAAGCTCGCCGAACGCTGCGGCGTCACGCCCGCTTCGGCGTCGGCGATGGTCAAGAAGCTCGCCGAGCGCGGCCTGGCCATCCACGAGCCCTATCACGGTGTGCGCCTGACCGACGCGGGCGAGCGTCTGGCGCTGGAGATGCTGCGCCACCACCGGCTGCTGGAGCTCTACCTCGCCGAGCACCTCGACGTGCCGTGGGATCGCGTGCACGAGGAGGCCGACGCGCTCGAGCACGTGCTCTCGGAGGATCTCGAGGCACGGATCGCGGCGAAGCTCGGCAACCCGACGCACGATCCGCACGGCGACCCGATCCCCGACCGCGACCTCGTCATCGACGAGGGGCAGACGGAGCCGCTCGACAGCCTGCCGGTCGGCGCGAACGGGCGCTTCGTGCGCGTGTCAGACGCCGATCCGGAGATGCTGCGCTACCTGTCGGGCCTCGGGATCAGCGTCGGCGACGAGCTGGAGATGCTTCACCGCCAGCCGTTCGAGGGCCCCTGCACGGTGCGCTTCGCGACGCAGACGCACGTGCTCGGGCTGCCGCTGTGCCGCGCGATGCGGGTGACCCGAGCCGACGCGCCATAGGCGACGGCGACGCCGCGCCGGTCGTGCTGAGCCCGCTGCGCAGCGTGCGCGCGCGGGGGGACCCGCGCGCGCCTGGCTCTGCTGGGTCCGGCGTTCGTCGCCGCCGTGGCGTACGTCGATCCCGGCAACTTCGCGACGAACATCGAGAGCGGGGCGCGCTTGGGCTACCTGCTCGTGTGGGTCGTCGTGATGGCGAACCTCATGGCGATGCTCGTGCAGTACCTGTTGGCGAAGGCGGGGCTGGCGTCGGGCCGAAACCTGCCCGAGCTGTGCCGCGAGAGCTTTCCGCGCGCCACGAACCGCTTTCTCTGGATCCAGGCGGAGATCGTCGCGATCGCGACCGACCTCGCCGAGTTCGTCGGCGCCGCGATCGGCCTGAACCTGCTGTTCGGGATCGGCCTGTTCCCGGCCGGCCTGATCACGGCCGTCGTGGCGTTCGCGATCCTCGCCTTGGAGCAGCGCGGCTACCGGCGCTTCGAGCTGGCGATCGCCGGCCTGCTGGGCCTCGTCGCGCTCGGCTTTCTCGATGACCTCATCGTCGTCGGCAACCAATCCGCGGCGGGCATCGCGAGCGGGCTCGTGCCGGGCTTCTCGGGCTCGCATTCGCTGTTTCTGGCGATGGGCATCATCGGCGCGACGGTCATGCCGCACGTCGTCTACCTGCACTCCGCGCTGACGCAGCGGCGCATCGAGGCGCGCGACGACGACGAGCGCCGCGAGCTGCTGCGCTTCATCCGCCTGGACTGCGCGATCGGCCTGGGGACTGCGGGCGTGATCAACCTGGCGATGCTCTGCGTCGCCGTGGCGATCTTCAACCGCACCGGCAACACCGGCGTGGACTCGATGAGGGCGCCCACGACGGCCTGTCGACGCTGGTGGGCGGCGGCGCCGCGCTGGCGTTCGCGGTTGCCCTGCTCGCGTCGGGCCTGTCGTCCTCGAGCGTCGGGACGTACGCCGGCCAGGTGGTCATGCAGGGCTTCTTCGCCCGCCGCATCCCGCTCTTCGTGCGCCGCGCGGTCACGATGACCCCCGCGCTCGTCGTCCTCGCGCTCGGGCTGCCGACGACCGACACGCTCGTCATCTCGCAGGTCGTGCTGTCCTTCGGCATCCCGTTCGCGCTCGTGCCGCTGATCCTCTTCACGCGGCGCGCGGACCTCATGGGCGCGCTCGTCAACCGGCGCGCCACGACCGCCGCCGCCAGCCTCGTCGCGGCCATCATCATCGCGCTGAACGTGTTCCTCGTCGCCGACACGCTCCTGGGCTGAAGGCGGACCGGAAATCGGTGCGATAGGTGTACCCGTTCGTCCCTTGACGGGGTCCGAACAGGTCGCATACGTTCGGCACGGTGAGCGTCCACACCCCTCCATCCGCTCCGATCACCGCCACCGGCACGCAGCCGCGCAACCACCACGGCCAGGTGATCGCGATCACGGTCTTCAGCACGATCAAGCTGCAGGGCCGCTTCTTCCTGCCGGTGCTCTTTTGGGTCACGCGCCGCGTTCCGAAGCTGACCGGGACGCTGCGCCAGCTGTCGTTCATCCACTTCGCGCGCTGGACGGTCATCGGCAAGCTGCCCTACAACGGGCCGCCGCAGAAGAATGGCCGCTTCCGCTATCCGCACATGTACTTCGAGAGCAACTTCAACGGCGGCTGGGAGGAGTACATCGACGCCTTCTCGCACATCCTGACCAGCGGGATGACGGCGTTCTGGGGCAGCTCGTACGGGTTTCCCAAGCCGCTGCCGACGGCCCCGTTCAAGCGCTACATCCAGGACAACGAGACCGAGGCCGACCACTACTACTGCGCCTATCCCGACGCGACGAGCATGATGATCCAGCGCGCGCTCGAGCTCGACACGAAAGTCGCCGCGCTCAAGCGCGACGCCAAGCGGATGGACCCCGACGCGTTCGCGGCGGCCTATCGCGCGTTCCTCATCGACACGCAGAAGGCCCTGTAGCGCGATGGGCTCCGCCAACGTTGCGGGCCAGGCCTACGCCTTCATGGCGATGACGCCCGTCGAGCCGGGCGAGGAGCAGCCGCTGGCCGAGTACCTGCGCGGCCTGCGCGCGCGCGGCCCCAGCCCGCTGGCCAAGCTCCCGCGCACGCACATCGCGCGCTTCGTGATCGTCCCGGACTTCCACAACAACCCGACGTGGAAGCAGCGCCGCGAGGAGCACCTCGACCTGAACTACCTGATCTTCACGAGCAACCTCGACGGCGATCTGGACAGCTACCTCGACGAGCTGTGCGACAAGCTCGCCCCGGAGGCCAAGCAGATCTGGGGGCGCTGCGTGGGCTGCCCCGACGATCCGCAGGGCGCGGCCCTGAAGGCCTACCTCAAGCACAACCAGATCGACACCGGCATCTTCTTTGCCGCTTACGGTCAGGCGACCGTCGGCACGGTCACGCGCGCGCTGCGCACGCGCGAGAAGATGATCGCCTTCGCGATCCGGGCGCAGGGTCAGCAGCCCGCCGCGCTGCAGAAGGCGTTCCTCGACGAGTTCGGAGGCGCGACCTAGATGCCGCCGCGGGCCGTGCGCATGGACCTCGGCGACATCCAGGGCGACATCCTGCGCGCCTACGGCAACGACTACGACTGCACGACGTACGCGTTCGTGACGATCGAGTGCCCGCCCGAGCAGGCGCGGGCCTGGTTCTCGGGCCTCGTCGACCACGTCACGACGGCGCAGCCGTGGCCGCAGGGCGAGAAGCCGGCGACGACGCTCAACGTCGCGGTCACGGCGCCGGGCCTGCGCGCGCTGGGGGTCTCCGAGGAGGTGGTGGGCTCGTTCTCGCAGGAGTTTCGCGCGGGGATGTCGAGCCGCTCGGCGCTGCTGGGCGACGTCGGCCCGAGCGATCCCGCCAGCTGGGAGCGGGGCCTGGGCACGGGCGACGCGCATGTGCTGCTGACGATCAACGCCCAGCAGACGGTCGACCACCAGGGTGCGCTGGGCAAGATGAAGGACGCGATGGACACCGCCGGGGGCCTGCGCATCGTCTTTCAGGAGGACACCGAGCTGCTGCCCGGCGCGCGCGAGCACTTCGGCTACTCCGACGGCTTCGCGCAGCCCGCGATCGAGGGCACGAGCGACGACAAGGCGCGCGGCGGCGGCGTGCCGCTGAAGGACGGCAGGTGGCGCGCCCTCGCCCCCGGCGAGTTCATCCTCGGCTACCCCGACGAGGACACGCGCGTCGATCCCAAGCAGCGGCTGCCCAACGCGCCCGCCGCGCCGCTGGGGCGCAGCGGCACGTACATGGTCTGGCGCAAGCTCTACCAGGACATCGCGCTGTGGCGGCGCGTCATCCGCGACGCCGCGAAGCTCTACGAAGGTGGCGACGAGCACAAGCTGTCGGCGAAGGTTGTCGGGCGCTGGACCAACGGCGCGCCGCTCGTGAAGTACCCCGACAAGGCCCCCGAGGGCTATGACCCCAAGACCGCCCAGGACGTCAACGACTTTCGCTACGCCGACGACCAAGACGGGATGCGCTGCCCGCTGGGGGCGCACGTGCGCCGCTCCAACCCGCGCGACGCGCTCGGCTTCGAAGGCCACCTGAGCTTCCGTCACCGCATGATCCGGCGCGGGATGCCCTACGGCAGGGTGCTGCCCGAGAACGTCTTCACCGACGACGGCGAGGACCGCGGCCTCGTCTTCGTGAGCTTCCAGAGCAGCATCTCCCGCCAGTTCGAGGGCGTGCAGGTGCAGTGGCTGAACGCCGGCAACATCTTCGGCCTCGGCCACGACAAGGACTTCCTGCTCGGCGACCCGCACGGGACGGGCAAGATGACGATCCAGGGCAAGCCGCCGTTCTTCCTCTCCCCGCAGGAGGTCTTCGTCCGCATGCGCGGCGGCGAGTACCTGTTCGTGCCCGGGATGACGGCGCTGGCGGCGCTGGCCGACGGCACGGCCGGCTAGTGGGCCTTCTCAAAACGTTCCACCTGAAATGCCGGGACCCGATCACCGCCTGGCGGCGTCGGATCTCGATGTGGCAGAGCCACACCTTCGGTACTGCGTCCTGGCCAGACGGCGCCGGCATCCCGGCATTTCCGGCGCAACGTTCCGACAAGACCCACTAGCAGGAGGTTCGCGCATGGGCATCGTCGACGAGATCAAGCAGGCCGCCGAGAAGCTCGGCGACCGCAGGGACGAGCTGACCGAGCGGGTGTCCGACCTCGTCGGCGTGCTCGCCGACCGCCAGGCCGACGAGACGTTCGCGGCCATGCGCCGCTTCAACCCGATCGTCACCGCCGGCCCGACGACGATCGTCGCGCTGCACGAGGACGTCGTCGAGGTGCTCGGCGACCCGGCGCGCTTCACGGCGCACCTGTACGGGCCGAAGATGGAGGCCGTCACCGGGCCGTTCATCCTCGGCGTCGACGACGTGCCGTTGTATCACCACGATCACGCTGCGATGGACCGGGCGGTCACCCGCCAGGACCTGCCGCTGCTGGCCGAGCGGATGTACGAGACCGCGCGGCAGCTCGTGGCCGCGCGCCGCGACGACGGTGAGATCGACGTCGTCAGCCAGCTCGCCGACCCGGCGATCGACCGCGGCATCGCGGCGTACGTCGGCACGCCCGGGCCCGATCCCGAGACGCATGCGCGCTGGGCGCGCAACGTCTTTCAGGAGCTGTTCATCAACGTCGGCAACCTGCCGACGGTCCGCGAGCGCGCGCTCGCCGACGCGGCGCTGTGGCGCGTGCACCTCGATCAGCAGATCGCGGCGCGCACGAAGCAGCTGGTCGCGGGCGAGGACGTGCCCGACGACGTGCTGACGCGCCTGCTGCGCTACCAGGGCGAGGGCGAGCCGAACTTCCACGACGTGGCGATCCGCCACAACATCCTGGGCAACATCACGGGCTGGATCCCGACGATCTCAAACGCCTTCGCGCGGATCGTCGACGAGCTGCTCGAACGCGAGGACGAGCTCGCCGGGGCACAGCGGGCGGCCCGCGACGGCGACCGTGAGCTCGTCGCGGCGTACTGCTTCGAGGCGTCGCGCTTCAACCCGCAGAACTTCGCGCTGCTGCGCTACGTCCCGCAGGACACGGTGATCGCGGCGGGCACCGACCGCGAGACGAAGGTCAAAGCCGGCTCGACGGTGTTCGCCGCGACGCTCTCGGCGATGCACGACGAGCGGGCGATCGAGCAGCCCGACGCGTTCCGCATCGATCGCCCGTGGAGCGACTACATGCTCTTCGGCCACGGGATGCACACGTGCTACGGCCAGCAGATCGTGCGCGCGCAGCTGCCGGCGATGGCGCAGGCGCTGCTGGAGGGACCGCGCCTGCAGCGCGCCCGCGGCGGCGCCGGGAAGCTGCGCTTCGACGGGCCGTTCCCCGCCGGGTTGACCGTGCGGTTCGACGGCTGAGGGAGCGTCACCCGCCCCCGTCATGGTCAGTCTGCGGCGACTGAGGGTTAACTACGGATGCCTTACGGTGGCCGAGACCCGATAGCACTGTCATGGCCATTCATCCCCCCAGCGCGCGTCGCGCGCCCGCTGACCGGCCCGGCACTGGCGGCGCGGGACAGCGCCGCTGGATGGAATCCAACGAGGCGACGGAGCTGTGGTCGGAATACCGGCGCAGCGGCGATGCGCGCCTGCGCGATCGCCTCGTCCTGACGTACGCGCCGCTCGTGAAGTTCATCGTCTATCGCAAGATAGGCGAGCTGCCGCCGAGCACCGAGGTCGACGATCTCGTCTCGGCCGGCCTCGAGGCGCTGATCAAGGCGCTGGACCGCTACGACCCCAAGAAGGGGGCGACCCTCGAGCAGTTCGTCTGGACACGGATCCATGGCGCAGTCATCGACGCCGCGCCGACTGGGCGCCGCGCTCGCTGCGCCGCTGGGAGCGCGACATGCGCCGCGTGCACGCCGAGTTTCGCGCGATCCACGGCCGCAGCCCCTCCGACGAGGAGCTGGCCGACGCGCTCAGCATGACGACGAAGCAGCTCGCCACGCGCAAGCGCGAGCTGATCGCCTCCGACGTGGGGTCGCTCAACAGCCTTGTCCGCAACCACGAGGACGGCACCGTCGAGCAGATCGACGTGCTGGCCAGCGAGGACACCTCGCTCGACCCGCTGCGCGAGGCCGCCAAAGGACAGGCCAAGGAGCACTTTCGCCGTGCGTTCGCCCAGCTGGACCGCCGCGAGCGCGAGGTCGCCGTCCTGCTGTACGTCAAGAGCCTCACGCTGAGCGGGCCGGGCAGGTGCTCGGCGTCTCCGAGAGCCGCATCTGCCAGATCCACGGCAAGCTCAAGCAGACCCTCAAGCGCACGCTCGCGGCCGACGCCGAGCTGCTGCGCGAAGTCGCCTGAGCGCGGCGCGCACCCAGCCCGACGGCGATCGCGGCTGGTCGCCACGCAGTAGCGCGTAACCTGCGGCCGGTGCAGCGACACCACCGTCGGCGCCTGCCGAGCCCGCCGGTGGTCGGATGGGTGCTCTACGACTTCGCGAACACGATCTTCTCGTTCGTCGTCGTCACGCGCTACTTCAACGACTGGATCGTCGAGGAGCGCGGCCAGCCGGACATCTACGTCGGCCTGATGGTCGCCGCGGTCTCGCTCGCGCTCGTCGTCACGCTGCCGCTGGTCGGCGCGCTCGCCGACCGCCGCGGGCGCCACAAGCCGATCCTGATCGCCTTCACGCTCGTGTGCGTCACGGCGACCGGGCTGCTCGGCATCGTCGACTCGGTTCTGCTGGCGCTCGTCGTCGGCGCGATCGCGACGTATGCCTTCAACACCGCCGACTCGCAGTATCACCCGCTGCTCAGCGCGGTCGCGCCAGAGCGCAGCCGCGCGCGGGTCTCGGGGATCGGCGTGGCGGTCGGCTTCCTGGGCTCGCTGACGGCGCTCGCGCTGATCGGGACGATCGCGACCGACGGCCACGCCCAGCGCGCCTTTCTGCCCGGCGCCGCTCTGTTCGCGGTGTTCGCGCTGCCGCTCTTCTTGTTCGTGCGCGAGCACCGCGAGCCGGGCCAGGGGCCGGCGATCGGGCCCTTCGCCCAGCTGGCCGAGACCGTGCGCCGCGCGCGCCGCGAGCCGCACGGACGGCTGCTGCTGGCCCGCTTCTTCTACATCGACGCGATCGCGACCGTGCTGGCGTTCATGACGGTCTACGCGCGGCGCACGGGCGACTTCGACGGGCGCGACATCGACCTGCTGCTGGCGATTGCGACGGTCGCGGCGATCGGCGGTGCGATCGGGGCCGGTCTGCTCGCCGAGCGGATCGGCCCGCGGCGCGTCGTGCTCGGCACCCTGACGATGACCATCGCCGCGCTGCTCGTCGGCGCGGGCACCGGCTCGAGCGCGCTGTTGTGGGTGCTGGGGCCGCTGATCGGGATCGCGCTCGGCTCGCTGTCGGCCGTCGACCGCGTGTTCTTGCTGCGCCTCGTGCCCGAGCCTCGCCGCGGCGAGGACTTCGGGCTCTACGCGCTCGTCGGCAAGCTCGCGACGGGGTTCGGGCCGCTCGTGCTGTGGGGCGGCACGATCCTCCTCGCGACCGAGGTCGGCGGCCTGTCTCGCTTTGATGCCAGCCGCCTCGCGATCTTCGTGCTGGCTGGATCGGCGCTCGTCGGCTACGCGATCCTCAGGCCGCTGTCGGATCGCCCGCTGCACGTCGAGGCGGCCGCGCGCTGAGCGCCATCGCGGGTCAGGCGAGCGCCCAGAGCGAGCCCGTGCCCGCCGGATGGCGCACCGCGCGACCGTCGCCCAGCGCCGCGATCAGCGCCAGTTCGGCGGCGGTCGGGTCCGGGACGCCGAGATGCGCCGTCATGACGGCGGCGACCTCCGCGGTCGCCAGCGGGTAGGGGAAGGCCGCCAGCGCCTCGACGGGGTCCTGCGCCGGCGCCCGCCGCTCCAGCGTCGGATCGAGGTTGGCGATCACGACGTCGTAGGCCTCCAGCGGTTGGAAGCCACCGGCCTCCAGGCGCCCGCCCGCGGCCGTCGCGAAGATGAGCGACGGCGCGGTGTAGCGCACGGCGCCGTCGGTGTTCGCGGCGCGCCCCTGAAACTCGGTCGGCGAGCCGGCGGCGGTGCGCGCGCGGGCGCGATCGCGCTAGGAGGCCGCGACGATGTCGGGATCATCGATCCGCGCCACGATCGCGTCCGCGTCGAGGCCGGCGACGGTCGCCAGCGCGGTGCGCAGCATCGCCGGGTCGTCCAGCATGCCGGTCGTCGTGAACTGCGCGAACTGCAGGGCGCGCAAAGTCGCGGTTTCGTGCTCGGGCGCATCCAGCCGCGTGGCGACGATCGCCCGGCAGGCGGGCGCGGTCGCGCTCAGACGCGGCTTGGGCGTGTACTGCAGCGGCATCCCGAAGCGCTGGAAGGTCCTGCGCCAGTCGGCGGCCGTGCGCGCGGGCGTGTAGCCACGGGCGGCGTACTGTGCGGCATCCTCGCTCAGGCCGATCGTGACGAGCGTCCAGCGCAGGCCGTCGCCGTAGCGCCAGCGCAGTGTCGTGTGCGCGGGGGCGGCGGAGTAGGCCCACGGACACCCGGGATCGGTGTAGTGGGTGACCTCGAGCACTACTCGGGCCAGTAGGCGACCTGGTCCAGGCTCGTGTAGTCGGCGGCCTCCGACGCAGGTCGCGTGTACCAGATGAGCTGGCCGACGGCGATGACGTCCAGCCGCGCAGTGGTCTGCGGCTCGCCGCCGCCGACGGTGAAGATCTCGCCCCAGCCCGCTCGGCGCGAGATCATGACGTTGGCATAGGTCAGGCGGGGTCGTCTCATGCGGGGACGAAGGAGATCGTGTCCAGGCTCGTGAAGTCCTTCTCGCTGGCGTTGCCGCTGACCCAGATGACCTGACCGTTGGCGGCGACGTCGACGCGCGTCACCTGCGGGCCGCCGTTGACGGCGAAGATCGCTCGCTTCGCCGGCCGGTAGCCGACCGGCAGCGTGCCGATCGCGCTCTTCGCGGGCGGCAGCCCGTCGGTGCGGGTGACCAGGCCGCGCAGGTGGACGCGCCCATCCTCCCTGCGGAAGGCGGCGCCATCGTACTCAGCGCCGTAGTTCGCCCAGCCGGCCGCCAGCGAGATGCCCTTCCAGCTCTCGGGCAGCGTCGTGCCGCCGGGCGCGCCCTGCGGACCGGTCGGGCCCTGCAGGCCGCGCGGCCCGCGCGAGCCCACGCGGGCACTGGGCGACAGATCGCTCGTGCGCAGCGAGCGGTCCTTGACCTTGGCCGACGTCACGGCGTTTGACCTGAGCTGGGAGTTGCCGACGCTGTTGCGCACAACGGCGTAGGAGGTGCCGCCGAGGGCGATGAACACGGCGATCGTCGACATGACGTTGGCGTAGCTGAGCTGCGGGCGTCTCATGTCCGGCAGTCAAGCAGAGGCGAGGTCATGGGCCGCCGGCAGATCGCGGGTCCCTCAGAGATCTCTCACGGCATTCGCAACGCGCCGCTGGGCCAGCCGCAGCGACCCACGCAGGCGGTTGTACGGCCCCCGCCGGCGGGCACGGGTCGCCCGCGCGAGCCTGCTCAGGATGTCGGCCTCGGCGCGCAGCGCGATGACGGTCGCCTTGAGCTGCGCCGGCGCCTGCGGGCGCCGCTGGAGGCGCTCGAGCGAGCCGGCGGCCTTCCGGTCCGCGCTCGCGAGGGCGCCGAAGGCGCGCTCGCGCGTCGACGTCGAGCGCGAGCGGATCCTGGGGCGGGCCGCCAGGCGCACGCGGTTGAGCCTGCGGATCACGCGATCCAGAACTTGCCCCAGGCGCTTGTCGGTGCCGAGCGCGATCGGCTTGCCGCTGCGCGAGCGCAGGGTCGCGGCAACGCTGGCGCAGGCGCCGTCGGGTCGCCCGTTGGGCGCGGTGCAGGCGACGGTCATCCAGCCCTTGGTGTCGGGGAAGGCGACCATCCACAGCGAGCCGCCGGCGCGCAGAGGCACCGCGTAACGGATCGCCTCGCGGTCGCCGAGGCGCACGCGCGCGGGCTGCAGGCGCCGCCCCGCGACGTCGCGCAGTGCCTGCGGCGCCGGGTCAGAGCCAGACGACGGATCGCGCAGGCGCCCAGCGGCGAGCACGGTGCCGTCAGGCCGGCGCAGGCCCACGGCTCCGTCGATGCCCAGGCCACGGATCGTCGCCCCCGACGGTTTCCACGGCGGCGTGTAGGAGACCTGCAGCGACTGCGAGCGCGCGGTCGCCGGACCGGACGGCACGTCGCGGTCGCCGAGCGCCCAGCCCAGCATGGGCGCGCCGAGGACGAGCAAAAAGCCCGCCACGAGCAGCGCGGGCAGCCGCAGGTCGGCCCACGGCACGGCCGGCGCCCGCGCTCGCCGTCCTGCTGGCGGTACCCGCAGGCGCGGCAGCGGCATGCTCGGCAGCCGCACGCGCGGCCCCGCGGGCGCAGCCGCAGGCGCGGGCGCCGCGCGGCGCCTGTCGGCGGCGGTGGCGTCACCGAGGGGGGCCAGCGCGGAATCCAGGAGGACAGCCGGGGCAGCCGCTGCGACGGGCGCCCGCTCGGGGGCGCTCTCGGGCGCCGCCGCCACGGGGGCGGCGGCGTCGCGGGCCCACGGATCGTCCGTGGGACGATCATCCGAGGCGCCGTAGGCGACGCCGGGCACGAGCGCCGGGCAGCGGTCCAGCGCCGCATCGGCCAGCGCGTCGCGGCAGGCCTCGATGAGCTGCGAGGCGGCGGTGAAGCGGTCCGCCGGGCTCTTGGCCATGCCGCGGGCGAAGACCTCGTCGAGCGCGCGCGGGGCGTCGATGCCCAGGCCGGTGATCGTCGGTGGCGGCGCGAAGAGGTGCGCGTGCATGAGCGCCGCCTCGGTGTCGTGGTCGTAGGGCAGCGTGCCGGTCAGGCAGTGAAAGAGCACGGCGGTGAGCGAGTAGATGTCGCTCGCAGGCGTGACGTCACGTCCGTCGATCTGCTCGGGCGAGACGTAGCTGACGCTGCCGACGAAGTCACCGCTGTGCGTCAGGCCCGAGCTCTCGGCCCCCTTCGTGATCCCGAAGTCGGCGAGGTACGGATGGCCGCCGCCCGTCAGCAGGATGTTGTGCGGCTTGACGTCACGGTGCACCAAACCCCACTCATGCGCCGCGTCCAGTGCGGAGGCGATCGCGACCAGGACGCGCAGCGTCTCGCGCCCCGACAGCGCCTGCTGCATCACCATGTCGGCCAGCGTCGGGCCGTCCACGAAGCGCATCGCGATGAACATCAGGCCGTCGGACTCGCCCGCCTCGTAGACGGGGATGATGTTCGGGTGGTCGAGCGCGGCGGCGTGGCGGCCCTCCAGGCGGAAGCGCTCGCGGAAGCGATGGTTGCCGACGAGCGTCGTCGAGAGCACCTTCAGCGCGACCCGCCGCTCCAGCGACAGCTGCGTCGCGCGGTAGACCACGCCCATCCCGCCGACGCCGGCGATCGCCTCGATGCGGTAGCCCGCGAGCGTCTCTCCTGCCTGCAGCACCGTCAGCAGATCTCGCCGAGGCAGCCGTCGTCGGGCGGCGGCGGCGGTGGCGGACGCGGTGCGATCGGGGGCGGGGGAGCGGGCGGGCGGGGTATGGGCTGAGCTCGCGCCGGCGGCGGGGTGCTCGGGCGCTGTGGCTTGGGCTTGCGCCGAGCGCGGGGCAGCGCGGGCACCGTGCCAATCGCGCGCAGCCGCGCGTGCTCCAGCTGGGTCGATCCGGCCAGCGGCTTCTCGCGCACCGGCGCCCGCGCGGCCTCGGAGGAGCTTCCGCGCGCGACGAAGAACGCGACGACGAACAGCAGCAGCGCGATCAGCGCAGCGAGCAGGATGCGCGGGCCGGTGTCCTGGAACGACATCGCGCTGCTAGCCCCCGCGCGCGATCGACGTACACCGCTTCTTGGACGCGATCAGGGCCCTGATCACACTGCCCCTGGCGGCGAGCTTGAAGCGCCTGCAGCGTGGCCTGGCCTTGGGCGCCTTGACGCCGATCTCGAAGGTCGCACCGGCCGCGAGACGCGAGCGCTTGACCGTGACCTTCGCGCGTCGCTCGCCGCCGGAGGACCGGAGGTCGACGCGCCGGTAGAGGATGCGCGTCGACCGCATGCGCGGGCGGCAACGGCTGACGCAGGCGAACGTGACGCGCGACCCGGTCACGATGTTGAGCAGCTCAAAGCGCACCGCGCGGCGGCGGCCCCTAGCCCCGAGCACGGCGATCGCGAAGTTCTCCGTCTGGGCGACGTAGCCGACCGATTCGCACTCGACCACGCTGTCGTTGCGGTCGATGAGCGCGGTATCCACGCCGGGGCCGCACTCGACGCGGTCCGGCGAGCCGTCGCGGGAGGTGATGTCGTCGTCGCCTTCGCCGCCGTAGAGCCCGTCCGCGCCGGGGCCGCCGTTGATGTCGTCGTTGCCGGCGTTGCCGTCGAGCGTGTTGTCCAGCTCGTTGCCGAAGAGCTGGTCGGGTCCGTCGGTCCCGTAGATGTCCTCGGTGTCGCGCACCACGTTGTCGCCCTCACCCGGGACGCCGTCGTTGGCGAGGTTGTCGAGCGTCACGACGGCCGCCGCCCCATCGTAGGAGACCGCGTCGCGGCCGGGCCCGCCGAAGATCGTGTCGGCGCCCGGCCCGCCGTCGAGCTCGTCGTCTTCGGCGTTGCCGAGCAGCACATCGTCGCCGCCGCGGCCGTACAGCGAGTCGCGGCCCGGCGTGCCCGGCAGAACCTCGCCCGCGTCGGTGCCCACGATCGGCGTCGGCTCGACCCCCTCCTGCGCCTGCGTCAGCGGCGCCGCCAGCCCGAGGGCCACGAGCACCGCCGCCACCGTCACCATTCTCACCGAGCGTCTCACATGTGCCACATGACTGAGTATCGCTCATGGGGGGCTTCGCCTTCCGCAGTCCCTGGCGTACATTGCGCGGCGTGAGTGCGATCGCCGGTGACGCCCGCAGCGTCGTGCGTGTCACGCTGCGACGCGTCGACGGGACTGAGAACGATGTCGAGGTCGAGGGCGCAGCGAGCGCGACCGCCGGCGAGATCGCCGCGGCGCTGGCCTTCCACGCCGGGGTACCGGCCCGCGACGGGCTGCATTGCCTGCGCCTGGGGCCGCTGCCGGCGGAGCTGCCGCTGCAGCGCAGCGGGCTGCGCGACGGGGACGTCGTCGCGCTGGACCCACTGGCGGGCGCGGCCTCGGACACCCTGAGCGGCAGCGGTGCGCCCGTGGCCGAGATCGTCGTCGTCGGCGGGCCCGCGGCCGGGCGCCGCGTGGGCCTGACGGTGGGATCGCACACGGTCGGGCGCGACGCCGCGGCCGACGTGACGATCGACGACCCGTCGATGTCCGGGCACCACCTCGAGCTGCAGATCGCGCCGCAGGGCGTAACCTCGATCGTCGACGTCGGCTCGAGCAACGGCACCGCGGTCGACGGGGTCGGGCTGGCGGCGGGTGTCCAGCGGCCGCTGGGCCCCGACGAGCAGGTCGAGGCCGGCCGCTCGCTGCTGGCGATCCGCCCCTGGCGCTCGCCGGATCCAACCGTCCTGGGCGCGCGGCGCGACGTCATGGCCTTCAACCGCCCGCCGCGGGTGGCGCGCCCCTACCAGCCCCCGACGCTGCGCGTCGACGCGCCGCCGCCGCCGCTGCGCCGCGTGCGGCTGCCGCTGCTCGCCGCGCTCGTGCCGCTCGTCATCGGGCTGAGCCTGTTTCTCATCACGAGCTCGCCGTACCTGCTGCTGATGGCCGGGCTGAGCCCGATGATGTTGCTGAGCACCTTCTTCGGCGACCGCAGCAGCGGGCGCAAGGAGCACGCCGAGGCGCGCCAGCGCTTCGAGCGGGAGGTGGCGCGCCTGGAACAGCAGCTCGAGCACCGCCGCCGCGAGGAGATCGTCGAGCGCCGCGCCGTCGCGCCCGACGCCGGCGAGCTCGCCGTCCGCGCCCGGCGGCTGCTGTCGGAGCTGTGGGAGCGCCGCCCCGGCGACACCGACTTCCTCGACGTGCGCCTGGGCGTCGCCGACCAGCCGAGCATCGTTCAGGTGGCCTTCGGGCAGGGCGGAGATCCCGATCTGCGCGGCCTCGTCGAGGAGCTCGCGGCGCGCTACCGCGAGGTGCCGGCCGTGCCCGTGCGCGCGCAGCTGGCCGAGGTCGGGGCGATCGGCCTGGCCGGCGACACGGCCGCGGCCGACTCGCTGGCGCGCTGGATCGTCGTGCAGCTCGCGACGCTGCACTGCCCGCGCGACGTCGTCATCGCGGCGGCGCTGTCTCCGCGGCGCGCGCAGAGCTGGGGCTGGCTGGGCTGGCTGCCGCACACCACGAGCCCGGGCTCGCCGCTGAGCGGCGCCCACGTCGTCTCCGGCGAGGCGGCCGCCTACGACCTCGTCAAGCGGATCGCCACGCTCGCCCGCGAGCGTCGCGAGGAGGACGCCGGCAGGATCGCCGGGCGCAGGCGGCGGCGGATCGCGGTCGTCCTGCTCGTCGACGACGTCGCTCCCGACCGCACGACCGTCGACGAACTGCTCGACGGCTGCGGGGACGTCGACATCGCCGCCGTCTGGCTGGCGCGCGAGCGGCGCGAGCTGCCGGGCGGCTGCGGCGCGATCGTCGAGCTCGCCGGCGACCGCGCCGTCGCCGACATCACGTGGGCGGCGAGCGGCCAGCGGATCGCGGCGGCGAGCGCCGACGGCATGTCGCACGCCACCGCCGAGTCGGTCGCGCGGGCGCTTGCGCCGGTGCGCGACGTCAGCGCCGGCGGCGGCGCCGCCGACCTGCCGCGCACGGTGTCGCTGACGACGCTGCTGGAGCTGCCCGAGCCGACCGGCACGCAGGCCGCCGAGCGCTGGCGTACGGCCGCGAGGTCGCCCGCGCTGCGCGGCGTGATCGGCGTCACCCCGGAGGGCCGGTATGCGATCGACCTCCGCGCCGACGGACCGCACGCGCTCGTCGGCGGCACGACGGGATCGGGCAAGAGCGAGCTGCTGCAGACGCTGATCGCCTCGCTTGCCGTGACCGTGGCGCCCGACCGCCTCGCGTTCCTGCTCGTCGACTACAAGGGCGGCGCCGCGTTCAAGGACTGCCGCTACCTGCCCCACAGCGTGGGCATGGTGACCGACCTCGACGAGCATGAGGTGCATCGCGCGCTCGTCTCGCTGGAGGCCGAGCTCAAGCGGCGCGAGGAGGTGCTGCGCGGCGCGGGCGCCAAGGACCTGCTCGAGCTCGAGCGGCGCGACCCGGCGAGCGCGCCGCCGAGCCTCGTCATCGTCGTCGACGAGTTCGCGACGCTGGCGCGCGAGGTGCCGGCGTTCGTCGCGGGGATCGTCGATGTCGCCCAGCGCGGCCGCAGCCTCGGCGTCCACGTCGTGCTCGCGACGCAGCGCCCGAGCGGCGCGGTGACCGACAACATCCGCGCGAACACCGAGCTGCGGATCGCGCTGCGCGTCGCGGGCGTCGCCGAGAGCGAGGACGTCATCAACGCGCCCGACGCGGCGCGGCTGCCGCGCTCGGTGCCCGGCCGCGCCCTGGCGCGCACCGGGCCGAGCGAGCTGACGCTCTTTCAGGCGGCCTACGTCGGCGGGCGCACCTCGCGGGCGCGCTCCGAACGCGGCGTCGTCGTGCGCGACCTGCGCTTCGGCGTGCCCGTGGAGGATCGCGCCTCGCCCTCCGGCGGCGGCGCGGAGGGCGAGGCGGTGACCGACCTCGTCGTGCTCGTTGATGCCGCGCGGGAGGCGGCCGAGTTGGCGCGCGTGCGCCTGCCGGCCGCGCCGTGGCTGCCGGCGCTGCCCGACGTGCTCGCGCCCGCGGAGGCGCAGGAGCTCGCGGGCGCGGCGGCCGGCGGCGACTCGAGCGTCGCCTTCGGCGTGGCCGACGAGCCGCGCCGCCAGCGCCGGGTCGCCGCGGTCGTCGACCTCGCGGCCGACGGCAACCTGCTCGTCTACGGCGGCACGGGCTCCGGCAAGACGACGGTCCTGCGCACGGTCGCGGCCGGCCTCGCCGAGCAGGCGTCACCGGATGATCTGTGGATCTACGGCCTGGACTTCGCCGGGCGCGGCCTGGCGGGCGTCGAGGCGCTGCCGCACTGCGGGCTCGATCGTGCCCGGCGAGGACGAGGAGCGCGTCGTGCGGCTGCTGGCGACGCTGCGCCGCGCGATCGACGAGCGCGGCCGGCGCTTTGCCGCGCGCGGGGTCCTCACGCTCGATGAGTACCGCCGCGCCGCGCCGGACGACCCGCTCGCGCGGATCGTCGTGCTCGTCGACTCCTACGCCGGCTTCGTCGACAGCTACGAGAAGGTCGACCTCGGCGCCTATGTCGACGCGCTGCCGCGGCTCGTCGCCGACGGGCGCGCCGCCGGCGTGCACTTCGTCGTCACCGGCGACCGGCGGATGGCGATCCCGCAGTCGATCGCAGCGGTCGTCGCGCGGCGCCTGATCCTGCGCCTCGCCGACGAGCACGAGATGAGCTCGCTCGGCCTCGACGCGCGCGACGTGCGCGGCGCGCGGCTGCCGCCCGGGCGCGGTTTTCTCGACGACGGCCGCGAGGTGCAGGTCGTCGTGCTCGGCGACGGCGGCTCGGGCGAGCGCCAGAACGCCGCGCTGTCGGCGCTGGGGGTCCAGCTCGCGGCGCGCCACGCCGGCCGCGGCACGCCGGCGATCAAGCGGATGCCGACCGAGCTTGCCTACGGCGAGCTGCCACGCCGCTCGAGCCCGCTGCGCCCGCTGCTCGGTGTCGACGACATCGACCTCTCGGCGGCGGCGCTGCCGCTCGACGACGCCCACGCGGCGATCATCGGCTCCTATCGCAGCGGCCGCACGACCGCGCTGCAGACGCTCGCCCGCTCGCTGCACGAGGCGCCCGCGGCGGGTGAGCTGCACCTGTTGGCGCCGCGCCGCTCGAGCCTCGTCGAGCTCGACCTGTGGACGAGCGTGGCGCGCGGCATCGACGCCTGCGAGGCGCGCGTGCCAGAGCTCGTCGAGGAGGCCTACGCGCGCAGCGGAGAGGGCGGGCAGACGCCGCTGATCGTCGTCATCGACGACGCCGGCGAGCTCGCGGAGGCGGTCTGCGCGGGGGCGCTGGAGACGCTGCTGCGGCGCGGGCGCGACCGTGACATCCGCGTGATCGCCGCGCTGGAGCGCGGCCAGGCGCGCCATTACGCCCCGTGGGTGCGCGAGCTGCGCAAGGACGGCACCGGGCTGCTGCTGGATCCCGACCTCGACCTGGACGGGGAATTGCTCGGCGTGCGGCTGCCGCGCCGCTCCAACGCGTTCTTCCCGCCGGGACGCGGCTACCTGGTGGCGGGCGGGATCGCGCGGCTGATCCAGGTCGCGAGCTAGCCGACGCGATGCGCCAGTCGCGCAGGCGGCTGGATGCCGACGCGGCCGCTGAGCCCTATGCCCCGGCCTGGGCGAGCGCGTTGGCGCGGTTGCGCACCTCGGTGGAGCACTCGCGCAGCCCGGCCTCGACCTGCGTGAGGACGTTGCGAAACTCGCCGTTCCACTGATCGCGGAAGCGCTGCGCGGCGCCGCCCTCCCAGTCGGTGGAGTTCAGCTGCGAGGTGATCCGTCCGACGAGCGCGCTCAGCGTGTCCGCCTCGTTGTTGAACTGCGTGCCCATCATCGTCATCTGCTCGATGGTGCCGCCGACTCTGCCGCTCATACTGACTCCCGGGGCTCGCTTCGATTGCGGGAAAGGGTGCGTCGAGGGCGGATCGTAGCGTCCGGGTTTGTGGTGAAGGGGAGCGTGCAGCCATGATGCACGTCGATGCGCGAAGCAAACGGCACGAAGATCGGCGTCGGCGAGGTCATCGACACCTACCGGCTGGAGTCCGTCGTGGCGACCGGCGCGACCAGCACGACCTTCCGCGCGCGCGACCAGCGCCTGGACCGCACGGTGACGCTGAAGGTGCTGCACGGTGAGATGTTCACGGGCGTTCCGGGCGCCCGCGAGAAGGCGGTCGAGGACGCGACGCTGGCCGCGTCCCTGGAGCATCCGAACATCGTTCCGGTCTACGGGGCGGGGGAGGTGGGCGACGGGCTGTGGGTCGCCAGCCGCCTGACCGACGGCGACACGCTCGCCGACGCCGTGCTGTCGCCGCGGCGCGCCGTCGAGCTGCTCGAGCGCGTCGCAGAGGCGATCGACGCCGCACACGTGATCGGCGCCGTCCACCGCGAGATCCGGCCGGAGTGCATCGTGCTGGACCGCTGGGGCAACCCGCTCGTACGCGACTACGGCGTCACCCGGACGAGCGGCCGCACCGGGATGGCGACGCGGATGGAGCTGCTCGACACCCTGCGCTACGCCGCTCCGGAGCTCATCCTGGGACGCCCCGCGACGCCGACCGCCGATGTCTACGGCCTGGCCGCGACCGCGGTGTGGTGCCTCACCGGGACGCACCCGTTCCCCGAACTGGCGGTCTCCGCGCTCGTCGCGCTGCGCACGCAGGCGCCGCCACCGACGCTCGAGGCGCCCGGTGTCGACGCGCACGTGCTCAACGCGGCGATCGCGGAGGGGATGGCGCTCGACCCGGCGGCGCGGCCCGACAACGCGACCGAGCTGGCCGCGCTGCTGAGGCGCGCCGTCGCGCAACTGCCGGCGCACATTGCCGAGACGCCGACGCCGTTCTCGCTGGCCCAAGCGCCCGCAGCAGCCGGCCTGCCCGCCGGCGCCCCTGCGATCGAGCTGCCGCCACCGCTCGCCGAGCCGCTCCCGATCGCCGCGATCGCGCCCCTGCCGGAGCCCGTCGCGGCGGTCGCGCGGCCGGCGGCGTCGGTCCCCGCGGCGCCCGCGGGCGCGACGCGCTTTGACCGGCGCCGCGAGCACGAGCCCGAGCCCGAGCCCGAGCAGCAGCCGACGCCGTGGCTGGCGATCGTCCTGTGCGCGACGACGGTGCTGGCGCTCGGCCTGGGGGCGATCGGCATCGGCAGCATGAACGCCCCGGGGCCGCCCGACCTACCGCGTACGGGCAAGTTCGAGCTCGTTCCCGGAACGGTCTGGACGCCCGCCCCGGCCGGCCGGGCCACGGAGCTGCACTTCGAGGAACCGGTCGTGTTCGCCGCGCGCCCGGCGCCCGGCACGCCCGCCGATCCGGCGCCGCCCGCGCCCGCGCTGGCGAGCGTGGGCCTGATCGCGAAGCCCGGCCCGCCCGGAAATCCGCTCGCCGGCGAGCCGCTTGACGCCTTCGTGCGCGAACCCGTGCCGAGCCTCGTCCGCGTCGGGCAGCGCACGATGGTCCGCTACCGCGGCCGGCTCAGCCTGGGCGCCGTCGTGACCGTGCTCGTGCTGCCGACCGACAGCGGCCGCGCGCTTGCCGTGGCCTGCTCGCAGCCCGCCGCCGAGGCCCGCTGCGCGGCGCTGCTGGCGAGCGCCCGGCTCGGCGGCGCGCATGCCGTGCCGCCGCAGCCGAAAGAGGACGTCGTGCGCGCGGTCGTCGCGCCGATCCGGACGCTCGAGGACGCGCGCGGGGTGGCGGACATCAAGCTCAGCCCCCCGACGAAGAAGAAGGAGGAGGAGGGCGACGCAGCGCAGACGGTGCTCCAGCTGGCCGGCGCCTACGAGGAGGCGGCGCAGGCGCTCAGCCTCGTTGAGGGCGATGCCGGCACGCGCGCACAACTGGCTCGCCTCAGCGATGTCTTCCTGGACGCGCAGGAAGCCTACGGGCGCCTGGCGGCGGCGATCGACACCGAGGACGTCGTCGAATACGACTCCGCCCGCGTTGATGCGCTGCGCGCCGACAGGACGCTCGCCAATGCCGTCAAGCGGCTGCGGCGGGCCGGCTACTCGGTGCGCGTGCGATGACCCGCCCGTCGCGCAACATGCTGCTGATCACCGTCGTCGCCGCGCTGCTGGCCTGCGGCGGCGGATTCTTCATCGGCCGCGCCTCGGGCGAGCAGAAAACGCCCGGTCTCGCCCTCCAGCCGGTCGAGCAGATCGACCGGCCTAGAATCGGACCGCAGATTCCCGGTCCCACGCCGATCGACATCCCTGCGAACCTTGCCAGATGACCGAGTACGTTCCCGCCGGCGATCCGGAGGCCATGCGCGCGGCCGCGCGCGCGCTCGCGGCCCAAGCCGACGGCGTCCGGCTCGCGCCGGAGGCCACGGTGGCGGGACTCGAGGCGCTCGTGCTCGAGGGACCCGCCGCCGCGCGGCTGCAGGCCGCGGCGGGTGAGGTGCGCTCCGGCGCCCAGCAGGCGGCCGCGGCCCTGGAAGCCGTCGCGGCCGAGCTCTACGCCGACGCGGCGACCGTCGAGCAGATGAACGAGGAGCGCCGGCACGCGGCCGCCCAGGCTGCTGCGGTGGCGCAGCAGGCCGCCGCCGACGCCGACCGGCCCGCGCAGCGGCCCGCCGATGCGCCGGCTGCGCCGCCCGCCGGCGGCCCGCCGGCACCCGGTACGGCGCCTGAGGCTGCGGCGCCCGGCGGCGCCCCGCCGGCGCCCGATTCGCCTGAGGTGGCGCCACCCGCCGGCGTCCCGGCACCCGACGACGTCGCCCCAGCGGCCGGCGCGCCGGACGCCGAGCCGGCGGCGCCCGCTCCCGGACCCCCAGCGCCGGCATGACCAGCATCAGGCTCGATCCCGCCGGCATGCGTGCAAGCGGCCTGCAGTTCGTCGCGGCCGGCGACGTGCTGAACACGACCGCCGCCAAGGTCGTGGGCACCGCGCTACCGGCCATGCCGCCCGAGATGGCCGGGCGCCTTCGCATGAACCGCAACGCCGTCGGGCTGCGCCTGCGCGTCTGCGCCGCCCAGAGCCTCACGCTCGGCGAGGAGCTGCAGCTGCGCGCCGCCGCCGCCGAGGCGGCCGATGCGCCGTCGATGCGCGACCAGGTGCTCGCCGCCGCGAAGCTGCAGCAGGCGGTCGGCCTCGACGTCACGATCGTCGGCGCGAGCGGGGCGCTGCAGTCCGCGCGCCTGATGATCGACCGCAGCGGCGTGTCCGTCGAGGCCCAGTCGGGCCTGCGATTCACGATGCCCGAGCTGGCCTTCGGCCTGGACTCCGACCACGCCGACCCGCCGGCGCCGCCGCCGCCCGACCGTCCCGGCGACGACCCGCAACCGGCACCCGAGCCCGCGCGCCCGGTCGAGCAGGCCGCGCCGGTCGGCGGTCCGGTCGCGGCGACCGTCCACCAGGCCGTCGCGCTGCCGCCCGCGCCGGTCGATCCGCCCGGGCCGGACTACCTCTTCGGCGACCCGCTCGATCCATCGGGCGAGGGCGGACCCGAGCTGCGCGCCGGCGACCACGACGGAAACGGCGCGCCGCCGCCGAAGGAGATGCCCAAGGTCGTCGACACCGATCGCCAGGACTGGGCCTGCTGGATGGCCGGAGCCGCCGCACAGGAGGGGCTGCCGCCGGCGCTGCCGCTCATGATCGGCCTGGCCACCGGTGGCATGCGCAACATGCCCGAGTACGAGGGCGCCGTGGGCTTCTTCGGCACGCCCGCGGGCGAGGCGTACGCGCCGGCGGGTCACGGGCTGCCGCGCGGCGAGCAGCCCGACGCGGAGTGGTGGATCGACCACCCCAAGGCGCAGCTGGACCATCTCGTCCGCCAGCTGCAGGACTCCAGCGGCGGCTCACGCACCGGCGATCTGTCCGACGCCGATGCGCTCGCGCGCTGGGCGCACGAGGTCCAGCCCGATCTGGACCCCGCCGAGCTCGCCTCGATGAACGACGCGGCCGCGCAGCTCGTCTCGCGCTGTCGCGGCGGCGAGGGGACGGAGGCGAGCAGCGTCGTCAAGGTCGCGACGAGCCAGCTTGGGGTGGCGGAGCGCGCGCCGAACGCCGGCCCCGAGGTCGATCAGTACCTCGCCGCGGCCGGTGCCCCGAGCGGCAGCCCGTGGTGCGCGGGCTTCGTGACGTGGTCGCTGCAGCAGGCCGGGCACGACATGCCCGGCAGCGGCTGGGCGGCGGTCTCCAGCTGGGTCCACGCGGCACAGGCCGGCCAGCACGGCCTGCAGATCGTTTCCGCCGAGCAGGCGCGTCCGGGCGACATCGTCGCCTACGACTGGGGTCACGGCAGCGACTTCGCCGCCGACGGCCACATCGGGCTGCTCGAGTCCGGCGTAGAGGACGGCCGCTTCATCGCGCTGGAGGGCAACTCCGGCGATGCCGTCGCCCGCATGGGGCGCAGCATGGACGAGGCCAACATCGTGTTCATCCGGGCTGGTGGCTGAGCTGTCGCCGGACGGCCGGATCGCCGCGCTCTCGGTCGACTACAGCGACGACGAGCTGGACGCCATCGCCGAGCTGTTCCGGCGCCCGGACCTCGGCGGGCGGCGCGTGCGCGATCCGGGCGAGGACGTGACCGCCCGCGCGGCCGCGCGGGCGGCGATCGACGCCGCCACGCGAGGTCTCGTCGCGCGGCGGGCGATCGCGCTGGAGGGAACGCCGGTGCGCCCGCGCGTACGCTTCATCGAGCCGCATGCGACGCTGCTCGGCGCCTTCGTGGGCGCCGACGCGACCGCCTCGGTGCGCGTCGAGCGGCCGGGGCGCACGCAGGTGCGCGCGCTCTTCGCCCGCGCCGACGTCGTCGTCGAGCAGGCCTCGCTGCCGGGTCAGGCGATCAAGCGGATGGTCGCCCACCCGCGCGCGCAGGCGCTCGAGCTGCTGATGCACGACCTGCCGTTCGCGCCGGAGTTCGCAGACGGGGCGGGCCGCGTCGCGCACGAGCTGACGCTGACGATGCTCGACCGTGCCGAGCGCGTCCTCGAGCAGGGCAGGGAGCCGCCGCCGTGGCTGGCGAGCGAGCTGCTTGACCTGCTGCACGCCCGCACGGGCTCGGCGACGATCGTCGTGCGGCGCCGGCACCCCGGCGGGATCGTGCTCGCCGACCGGATCTCCTGGATGGCGGCCGGGGCGCTCGGCACCTGGCGCGTCGAGCCGGTCGGCACGCAGCCGAGCGTGACGGTCCGCCTCGCGCCCTCCGAGGACGATGAGATCCGCCGGCTGCTGACGACCGCGTGGTCAGCGGATGCGATGCATCCAGCGCGCTGAACGCAGTTGTCGTCATGCGGGTCCGGATAGGCCGGCCGGCAGTTCGAGTCGGATCCGAGCACAGCGTCTGCGATCGATCAGAGATTGCGAGCCGCTCGAGGTCGGGCCCGACCAGCGAAACCATGATCACGGAGCTTCCCGGATGGCAGCGGGGCCGACGATGTTGTCCTCGTGCGCCACTCGCAGCCTGATGTCGGTGTGCCCAGGAACTGAACGCGCCAGAGGTGGCGATCGTGACCGCACCGACTGGGAGCCCAACGACCCCGGGAAGGCGCCGTGAATCAACGCGCGCATGCGCCCCAGCGCGCGAGCCGTTGCCCCGGTCAAGCCCCGCAGCAGCGCTTGTACTTGCGACCCGATCCGCACGGGCATGGGTCGTTGCGACCCGGCGCGTCACCGCCGCCGCCGCCCGTGGGCGCCGCCGCCAGCCCCTCCCGCAGCGCCGCAAGGCCATCAGCATCGAGCAGCACCTCGACATCGGGTTCGAAGCGGAGCGCCGCAGCGCCCCCGGATCGGCTCACGACCTCAAATCCACCCGCGGAGGCGCGATAGGCAAACGGCGCCCGGGTGATCTGCTCGCGCAGCGCCCGCGCCGCGTCGGGGCGCAGGCCGTGCGTGTGCTGGTCAAGTGCCCCGTCCTCGGCGACGTGGTCGAGCTCGACGACCACCTGCGGCGGCGCACCGAAGCACACGAGCGACAGCTCGTCGGTCACCGCGATCCGCCGCGGCTGCCCGAGCGAGCGCCAGGCCGCCAGCGCGCGGCGCCGGTCGGCGTCATCGCCGCCGGCGTCGGCCGTGAGGCGGTGGGCGCGCTCGGCGGCGCCGGGCGCAGCGGGCGAGTGCCGCGCGGCGGCGGCCATCGCGAGCGCGGCGTAGATCCCGCCGGCCTCCGCCGTCTCGCCGTCGCCGCGGGCCTGCAGCCCACCGATCGCCTGCATCCCGGCCGTGACGGCGATCTCGACCGCCTGCGCGGCCAACGCGACGTGCGCTAGGCGGCCGAACGCCGCCGTCGTCTGCGGATCGGATGGCCCGACCGACGCCGAGAAGGCCTTGATCGCATCGGTCAGCGCGGCGAGCTGCTCGGCCTCCGGCGCACCCGTCCGGCGCAGCATCTCGGCCAGGCGCGACTGCGCCATGCCGGTCAGCAGATCCTCGTCGCCGTGCTTGGTGACCGCGCGGTGGACGATGCCGCGCAGCAGCGACACGGCCTCGTCGGCCTGTCCATCGGCGAGCAGCTCGAGCGCGCGCGCGTCGGCGGCCTCGATCGCCTCGGGGCGCAGCTCGGCGAGATCGACGGTCATGTCACCGCCACCGCGGGCGGGACCTCAGCCGGCGTGGGTGCCGCAGCCGCCGCCGCCGCAGCAGCCCTGCTGTGCCATCGCGGCGCCGATGTCGCGCTGAAACCGGCGCTGGCCAGAGGCGATGTTCGGCGTGAGGAACGTCGAGAGAAGACGCTCGGTCTCCTCGTTGCCACAGGTCGGGCAGGCGGGCGGCGGTGCATCGGAACGGACAAGCTCTTCGAACTTGTCGTCGCAGGTCACGCAGGCGAAGTCATAGATCGGCACGCGCGGATCGTGGCCCTCGCAGGTCCCGCTGTCAAGGAGCAGCCAACGCGCCGCGTGATGAAGCCCGGCGCGAGGCGCCAGGACCCTGCCCTCTAGCGGTCCGACGACTGGAACGCGCGCGGGTCCGTCTCGTCGATCTCGAGGATGCACTCGGGCGTGCAGCCCAGCGGCAGCAGCAGCTGCTCGCCGGTCCACCACCAGGCCTCGACCTGGGCGACCGTCGCGTCGGGCACGTCGAGCGTGAACACGACGCAGGAGTCGGCGCCGATCGTGATCGCGCGGTCGAAGGCGTAGTCGCGCGCTAGGTCGATGTTCGGCGCGACGTACGTCCCGGGGCGCAGGCCCTCGGCCTTGATGCCCTCGAGGCAGTCGACGGTTGTGCCGTGGTAGACGATCATCCGGGTTCGCAGTCTGGCGCATACCCGATCGGGAACGCCGTGCGCGCGTCTGGTGTAGCAGCGGTATGCATACCTGCACTCGTACGAGCGCTGCGCTCGCGGCGATCATCGGACTGCTCGCGCTGCCCGGCGCCGCGCAGGCTGGCGGCTGGGCGACGGTCGAGCTGAGCTCGACGCCCGACGGCCTGAAGTCGGGGGCGACCTGGAACGTCGAGGTCGAGGTCTTCCAGCACGGCCGCACCCCGATGAGCAACGTGCGCCCGACCGTGACGATCACCTCCGGCGACCTCAGGCGCACGTTCGCGTCCAAGCCAACCGCCCGTCCCGGCGTCCATCGCGCGCGCGTCTCGTTTCCGCAGGCCGGCACGTGGCGCTACGTCGTCGACGACGGCTTCACCGGCCGCCACAGCTACCCGGCCGTGCAGATCGGAGCCGGGCCCGCGGCCGCCACCGGCGCCGGCGCGATCGCCTACGACCGGCTCGGCCTGGCCGCCCTCGCCGGCGTCGTCGCGGCCGCGCTCGCGCTGCTCCTGCCGCGCCGCCGACGGCGCCGGATGGCGCTCGCCGCCTGATGCGGCGCGCGCTCCCGGCGCTCACGGCCGGCCTGCTCGCCGCCGGCGCCGCGTTGCTCGCGCTCGGCGGCCCGGCGGCAGACGGCGGCCAGCGCGAGGATGGCGCTGCGCGCGCCCAGCCCTACGCGGCCGGCCGGGCCGTGTTCGCGCGGATGGGCTGCGGTGGCTGTCACCGCCTCGCCGCCGGCGGCGGCCGCGGCTCGGTCGGGCCGGCGCTCGACACGCGCCTGGGGGGCTACGACGCCGCCACGCTGCGCGCGCGGATCGTCGACCCGTACCCGGTCGGCGATCCCACGTACTTCTCCGCGATGCCGCAGGACTTCGGCACGCGGATGAGCGCCGGTGAGCTCGACGCGCTGGTCGCGTTCCTGCGCGCCGCGACACGGCGCTGATGGCGCCGCGGCGGGGCTGCGCTTCGATACCTTCCGCTCGCAATGGGCGCCGAACCGAAGCGGATCTCGATCGAAGACGCCAGGGGTCTCGTGCTCGAGCAGCTCTCGCGTCTGGAGGCCGAGGAGATCGCGCTCGCCGACGCGCTGGGCCGCGTGCTCGCGCAGGATGCCGTCGCGCCGACGGACCTGCCGCCGTTTGATTCCTCCGGGATGGACGGCTTCGCGGTCATCGCGGTCGACACCGAGGACGCGCCGGTCGCGCTGAAGGTCGTGGGTGAGTCGCGCGCGGGCACGCTGGCGCAGGCGCGCGTCGAGCACGGCACCGCGATCCGCGTCTCGACGGGCGCGGTCGTGCCGCAGGGCGCCGACGCCGTCGTGCGCCAGGAGCTGACGGAGATCGAGGACGGCGCGGTCATCGTCAACGAGGAGGTCAGCGCCGGCAACGACGTGCGCTACGCGGGCGAGGACATCCGCGCGGGAGAGACGATCCTGCACGCCGGCACGCTGCTCGGCTCGGCCGAGATCGGTGCGCTCGCGGCGGTCAACATCGCGCGTCCCGTCGTCGCGCGCAAGCCGCGGATCGCGCTCGTCAGCACCGGCGACGAGCTCGTCTCGCCGGGTCCGGAGCTTGAGCCTGGCCAGATCCGCGACGCCAACGCGCCCGCCCTGACGGCCGCGACGCACGCCGCCGGCGCCGAGATCGTCACGAGCGTGCGCGTCGGCGACGACCGCGCGTCGACGGTCGCCACGCTGGAGTCCGCGATGCAGGGCGCCGACATCGTCGCCACCGTCGGCGGCGTCTCCGTCGGCCCGCACGACCACGTGCGGCCCGCGCTCGAGCAGCTCGGCGCGCAGCAGATCTTCTGTCGCGTGAGCCTCAAGCCGGGCGGCCAGGTCTGCCTCTACGTCGCCCCCGACCGGACGCTCGCGTTCGCGCTGCCCGGCAACCCGGCATCGGCGCTGACCGCGTTTCGCGTGCTCGTCGTGCCGGCGATCTACGGCATGCTCGGCCGCGACCTCACGCTGCACACCGCGCGCGGCGTCGCGGAGACCGACCTGATCGGCACCGTCGGGCGCACCTCGGTGATCCGCTGCAGCGCGGAGATGCACGACGACGGCTGGCACGTGACACCCAACGGCGACCAGCGCTCGCACATCCTCACCTCGATGCTCGGCGTGCCCGTGCTCGCGCTCGTTCCCGAGGATTGCGAGGTCCTGCGCGCCGGCCAGCCCGTGGACATCGAGTTCGTCGGGTAGCGACCGTCGCGTGACGCCGCGCGTCGGGATAGCCACCTGCGGCGAGGTTCCCGCGCTCGACGCTGAGGGCCGCCTGCTGCTCGACGCGCTCGCAGAGCTCGCGGTCGACGCCGAGCCGGCGATCTGGACGCAGCCGGCCGGCGGCGCCTGGAACGGCCAGTACGACCTCGTCGTCCTGCGCTCGACGTGGGACTACACGTTCATGCCCGAACGCTTCCTGGACTGGACGCGGAGCATCGGGCCGCGCTTGCTCAACGCGCCCGACGTCGTCGCCTGGAACGCCGACAAGCGCTACCTCTTCGACCTCGCGCGCGCCGGCATCGCCACGATCCCGACCGCGCACCTCGCGCCGGGCACGCCGCTCGCTCCGCCGCTCGGGCGCTTCGTCGTCAAGCCCGCCATCGCCGCCGGCGCGCGCGGCGCGGCGATGTTCGACGACGCCCGCCACGCCGCGGCACGCGCCCACGTCGCGGCGCTGCACGGCGACGGGCACGACGTCCTCGTGCAGCCCTACCTCGACGCGGTGGACGGCGCGGAGGCCGAGACCGCGCTCGTCTTCCTCGACGGCGCGCTGTCGCACGCGATGCGCAAGGGCCCGCTGCTCGCGCTGGACCTCACGCCGCCGGACGGCCTGTTTCGCCAGGAGCAGATGAGCGTTGCGCGCGAGCCCGCGGCCGACGTCGTCGCGCTCGGGCGGCGCGTGCACGCGCACGTCGAGGAGCGCTTCGGGCGCCCGCTCTACGCGCGTGTCGACGTGCTGCGCGACGCGCACGGCACGCCCGCCCTGCTCGAGCTCGAGTTGATCGAGCCGTCGCTGTTTCTCGACTTCGCTCCGGGCGCGGCGCAGGCGCTCGCGCGGGCCATCGCCGCCCGCCTCACGCGCTGACGGCGCTGCGGTCCCGATCGTGGCGCGGGTGCTCATCCGAGGCAGCGGCGACGTCGGCTCCGCCGTCGCGCATCTGCTGCTGCGCAGCGGCCATGCCGTTGTGATCCACGACGTGGCGCAGCCCGCCGCGCCGCGCCGCGGGATGGCCTTCGCCGACGCGATCTTCGACGGCGCCTGCGAGCTGGACGGCATCCGCGCGCGCCGCGTCGACGCGCCCGCGCTGCTGCGCGATGACGGCGGCGGCGACGTGCTGCTGACGACGGCGGGCTTCGAGGACGTGCTCGCCGCCGTGCAGCCGGACGTGCTCGTCGACGCGCGCATGCGCAAGCGCGCGCAGCCCGAGCCGCAGCGCGGCCTCGCGCCGCTGACGATCGGCCTGGGGCCGAACTTCGTGGCGGGGGAGACGACCGACCTCGCGATCGAGACGCAATGGGGCGAGCACCTCGGAGCGGTCGTCGAACGGGGTCCGACGCGACCGCTCGGCGGCGAGCCGCGCGATTTCGAGGGGCATGCGCGCGATCGCTTCGTCTACGCGCCGCGCGCGGGAGTGATGCGAACGCAGGCGCGGATCGCCCAGCGCGTGGCCGCCGGCGAGGCCGTTGCCGCGATCGGCGACGAGCCGCTGCTCGCGCCGCTGGACGGGATCCTGCGCGGGCTGGTCCACGACGGCGTCGCCGTCGACGCTGGCGCCAAGGTGCTCGAGGTCGACCCGCGCGGCGACGTGTCGAAGGTCACCGGGATCGGCGCGCGCCCGCGGCGGATCGCCGAGGGCGTGCTCGCGGCGATCGCCGGCTGCGCGCGGTGAGGCACCCATGGGTCGCCGGGGCTGGCCGCGCAGTGCGCGCCGGGGGCCTCGACCCTCCACCCATCGACCAGGCCTTGCGCATGGCCGCGCAGCCGGCGGAGACCGCCTATCGCGCACAGCCGCGCTGAGCGCGGCCTGATGGTCGGACACCCGCTCGTCGTTCAAGGCAGCAGTGCGTGCCAACGTGCCGGATCCGTCGGAACTGGGCACTCGCCGCCAGATCGCGATCGCGCCATGCCACCGTCCCTAGCGGGGGCGTACGCGCGGATGGCTGCCTGTTGTCCAATGCGGGTGCATCGGTGAGCCGCCGGCGGTCGGCCAGCGTTCATCGCGCCGCGACTTTGACGGCGCCCATCCACGAGCTCAGCGGATCCTCGGGCGGCCTGAACCCACCGACTTCAGCAATCGCGGAAGGACGCTTGAGCGCCTTGAGCGCCGACGGCAACGTCATGGCCCGGAGGATCTCACCCGCACGACCGATCGCGAAATGAGCGCTGCTCAGCGCGGTGGCTGTTGCGTAATCCACGGGCTTGTCGTCCGGCGGGTTTCAGACGATGGCGGTATGCCCCAGAACTTCATTGGCTGTGATCGCGAGCAGGTGCTGTTGATGCCGCCCAGCCTGCAGGAGTGGCTGCCGCAAAGTCATCTGGCGTGGTTCGTGCTCGCCGCGGTCGAGGAGATGGATCTTGCCGCGTTCTACGGTTCCTATCGCGGTGATGGTGTCGGGCGTCCGGCGCACGGTCCGGGCGTGATGGTGGCGCTGCTGTTGTATGCGTGCTCGCGCGGGCAGCGCGCGTCGCGACGCATCGAGCGGGCCGTGTGGAGGACATCGCCCACCGGGTGATCTGCGTCAACCAGGCACCGGAGCACAGGACGATCGCGCGGTTTCGCCAGCGCCACCAAGACGCGATCGCGGGCCTGTTCAGCGACGTCCTGCGGTTGTGCGCGGGCGCCGGCCTGGCGGGGGTGGGACTCGTTGCCGTCGATGGCACAAAGGTGCACGCGGACGCATCCCATCACGCCAACCGCGATGACGAACAGATCGCAAGGGAGATCCTCGCCGAGGCCGACGCCATCGACGCGCTGGAGGACGAGAAGTTCGGCGACCGCCGTGGCGACGAGCTGCCATTCGAGCTTTCAGACGGGCAAAGGGCGCCAGGAGTGGCTGCGCGCGGGCCGCAAGCGTCTGGAGGCGCAGCGCGATGCCGACGCCAAGCCGATTTCGGCGTCGCGGCGCGAGCGCTTTGGAGTCCAAGCGCCGCCTGCAGGAAGGGCTGTGGGCCGAAATGCGCGCCAACGAGGAGTACCTGGCCTACCGCGCGCGCGGTGTGATGAGTAACGCCCGCCGGCTGGGACCGAGCACCGGCCCCAAACCCGTGGGTGGCGCCGGACACGCCGACGGGCAAGATCAACGTCAGCGACCTGACTCGCGCAACGTCAAGACGCCACGCGGCTACCTGCAGGGCGACAACGCCGAGGCCGTCTGCAACGAGCAGCCGATCGTGCGGAGATCACCGGCGACTCACCGGACTTCGGGCACCTGCAGCCGATGATCACCGCCACGCAGCGCGAACTTGGTGATGCCGAGATCAGCGACCCGCTCGAGGTTGTCGTCGCCGATACTGGCTACTGGCACCACGTCCAGATGGACGAGCTCGCGCTCAACGACATCACCGTGCTGATCTCGCTCGACGCCGGCAAACGCAACGACAGCCGCCCGGGCTGGGACGGCGGCCGCTGCGCGTTCATGCGCCGCGTCCTGGCGGCCGACCTCGGCGCCGCGCTGTACGCCAAACGCCAAGAGTTGATCGAACCCGTCTTCGCCAACACG
>Ga0136617_10000310_pt1 | contig 39819 bp, 44 predicted proteins | sample AntDrymUQ3222106_2_FD_129672 | JGI IMG/M metagenome (GOLD analysis project Ga0136617, IMG submission 129672) | Polar desert sand microbial communities from Dry Valleys, Antarctica - metaG UQ322 (21.06) | ecosystem: Environmental > Terrestrial > Soil > Desert | place: Antarctica: Dry Valley... | reverse complement strand
GTTCTTCTTCATCGGCCTGTTCGTGATGGTCGGCGCGCTGGAGGAGACGGGGGCGATCGACGAGGTCGCCCAGGGGATCGGCAGCGTCACGGCGGGCGACCGCACGGCCGAGCTGCTCGGGATCGCCTGGGTCTCGGCCGTGGGCTCGGGGCTGGTCGACAACATCCCGTTCACGGCGGCGATGATCCCCGTCGTCGAGCAGCTCGGCGGCGGGGAGGACGACGCCTACTGGTGGGCGCTCGCGCTCGGCGCCTGCTTCGGCGGCAACGCGACGATCGTCGCCGCGGCCGCCAACGTCGCCGCGGCTGGCATGGCGGCCCGCGCCGGCCGGCCGATCGGCTTCCTGGAGTTCATGCGCGTCGGCGTCCCGGTGACGTTCGTCTCGATGCTGCTCGCCACCGCCTACATCGCCCTTCGCTACCTGTGAGGATCCTCGTACCGTGAGCCCGCGCACCGTCACCGACCCGCTGCTGCGCGACACGCCGCTGGTGCACGACAGCGACACCGTCGCGCACGCCGTCGTCGAGCTGCTCGGCACCGACCTGCCGGCGCTGCCCGTGATCGACCAGCGTGACCGCCTCGCAGGGATCTTCGGCGAGCGTGAGTTCCTCGAGGCCGTCTTCCCCGGCTATCTGAAGCACCTGAAGTACGCAGCGTTCGTCAAGCGCTCGCTCGAGGACGCGCTCGAGAAGCACCGGGAGTGCCGCGACGAGCCGGTCTCCAAGTACATGAACACCGAGCACGTCGACGTCGGCACGGACTTCTCCGACGTGCAGGTGGCGGAGATCTTCCTCCACCACCGCGTCCTGCTCGTGCCGGTCATCGACGACGGCCGGGTCACCGGCGTGATCACCCGCGCGGACTTCTTCCGGACGGTCGCCGAGCGGTTCCTCGGCGACGGCTGAGCCGGCTCACCGCACCTCGCCGCGGGTGATGCGCCAGAGGCCGGCGAGCAGCGGCAGGAGCATCCACAGCGCGAGCGTGGTGCCGACGCGGGCCCATCCGGTGCCGCTGAACAGCTCGTCGGTCAGGGGTGCGAGCGTTCGGGAGCCGTCGAGCCAGCGCGCCGCGCCCTCGAGCGCGGAGATAGCGCCCAGTGCGGAGAGGGCGAGTGGCAGCGCGAAGTAGAGGACGATGGTCGGTGCGGAGGCCAGCAGCAGTGCGCCGAACGCCACGCCGGTGATCATCCCCGTCGCGATGTAGAACACGATCTGCCCGAGCATGCCCGCCGACAGCGACCAGGCGCCCTCGACGTCCGGGCCCGCGATCGCGGTGCCGAGCGCGGCGATGGCGATGGCCGCGACGAGCGCGGCGAGCGAGAGCACGACGCTCGCGAGCAGCTTCGCCGTGATCACACGCGAGCGATGCGGCACGAGCGGAAGGTCGTCATCGCGGTGCGCTGCGACCACTCCGAGAGACCAGCAGGATGCCGACGATCGGCAGCAGCATGGCCGCGGCTGCACGGCGAGCGCGAGCACGTTCTCGAACGTCTTGTCGGCTTCGTCGCCGACGATCAGCAGGAGCACGACGGCGACGGCGGTGAGCGCGACGACGCCGGCCAGCAGCCAGAAGCCGGCCCGCGTGTCGGTCATCTTGCGCAGCTCGACCGCGGTGAGCCGGGCGAGGCCCGGCCGGTACTCGACGCCGCGGCGCTCGAACTGGGTGTCGACGGTGGCGGTGCTCATCGGGTGGCCTCCACGAGGTCGGCGGGCAGCGCCTCGGGCGCGCCGGTGGTCAGGTCGAAGAACAGCTGCTCCAGCCCGGCGCCGTCGGACGGCGCGAGGTGGGTGAGCACGACGCCACCGGTCGCGCGGCGTGGCCGACGGCCTCCGGCTCGGCGGTCGCGACGTAGCCGCCGTCGCCCGCTTCGCGGGCGTCGAGCTCGGCGGCGGCCTTCGCCAGGAGCGGGCCCGCGAGCGGCTGGCTGCCCTCAGCGACCGCGAGCGCGAGGTGGCCCTCGCGGTGGGGGAGGGCCGCGCGAACGCGGAGATCGCCGCCGCGCTGCACATGAGCGTCGCCACCGTCAAGGCCCACGTCTCCCGCCTGCTGGCCAAGCTGGACGCCGACAACCGCGTGCAGATCGCGCTGCTGGTCCAGGACGCGCGGAGATAGGGCTGCCCGCACCACGCGAGGAGATAGGGCTGCCCGCACCACGGGAGGCGGGATGCCCGCCTCGCCGGGGTGCCGGGGGGCGGCGATCATCCCGGCATGCCGATCACCCGCTCACGCTCGGTCTCCTACGGCGCCGCCCTCAGCTTCGAGACCCTGCGCGAGGGCGATCCCGCGCCGGTCCGCGTGCGCTCGGGCGAGGCCACGCTGCTGCGCGTGATCGACGGGCTCGTGTGCCTGACGGTCGAAGGCGAGGAGCGCCTGCTCGGCACCGGCGACGAGGCGATCGTCCCCGCCGGCGCGCGCCACGAGCTGGCGAGCGCGTGCGGCGAGGCCCGCGTGATGGCCGGCTGAGAGCCCGTTTCACGATCCCGGCACGCCCAGGGCGGCCGTGGACGCTTCGCCGGATCGCCACCCGAATCACTCGGAAGTACGTTCGTACTCCCTTCGGATTCGTGCGGCGCCCGGCTCGGTCCACGACCACCCTGGTCGCACCGATCATCGTGAAACGGACTCTCACGCCCCGCTGAGCGCGTCGACCAGCCCGTACCAGCCGCTGCGCAGCCGCTCCGGCGACCAGCCGAGCACGCGCCGCGAGTACACGTGCTGCGCGGGGTTGAGCGTGGCCAGCAGCGCGCGGGCGGTGTAGGCCGGATCGAGCTGCGGCGCGGCCTCGCCGAGCAGGATCGCGAGATGCGTGGCGTACAGCTGCAGCGCTGCCTCTCCGGCGCGACCGGGCGGGACGGCGGCGACGAGCAGCTCGGCGTGGCGCTCGAGCAGGTCGAGGTAGCCGTCGCCGAAGGCGCGCAGACGCTCCGCGGCGGGCACGCCCGGCCCGAGCGGCGGCGGGCCGGAGATCAAAGCGTCCTGGAACTCGCGGGTGTGCTCGTCCAGCAGCGCGAGCGCGAGGCCGGCGCGGTCGCCGAAGCGGCGGTACAGCGTGCCGGTGCCCACGCACGCGGCGCGGGCGACGTCCTCCATCGATACGCGCTCGATGCCGCGCTCGCCGACGAGGCCGGCGGCCGCCTCCAGGATCCGCAGGCGGTTGCGCGCGGCGTCGGCGCGCTCGCGCGGGGGCGGGCCGTCGGCGGCGAGCGGCAGCTCCGGAGGCATGGTCCCGATCATGCCGACTGCTCGACCGGGGCGCTCACCTCGCGGCAGAGGTCGCCGAGGAGGTCGCCGAGCCGGGCGGTGAGCTCCGGGTCGGCCAGCGTCTCGTCGTCGGCGAAGGCGCCGTCGGCCATGCCGACCGGCAGCTCGGACTCGAGCACGTGCGCGCCGGAGGCCTTGAGCGCCTTGCGCACCTCCGCCTGCGCCCACACCGCGCCGAAGAGCCCGGTGCTGGCGCCGATCACGGCGCTGGGCTTGTGGCGCAGCGCGTTGTCCGGGAACGGGCGCGAGGCCCAGTCGAGCGCGTTCTTGAGCCCGCCGGGTACCGAGGCGTTGTACTCGGGCGTGGCGACCAGGATCGCGTCCGCCGCCTCGATCGCCGCCAGGAACTCGGCGACCGGCTCCGGCGGGTCGGTCTCCTGGTCCTCGTCGAAGATGGGCAGGCCGCCGAGGCCGTCCCACTCCACGAGCTCCGCTCCGGGCGGGAGCGCCGCGCCCGCCGCCCGGAGCAGCCTGCGGTTGTGGGAGCCTCGGCGCAGGCTGCCGGCGATGCCGAGGATCCGCATGGTCCGGCCCTACGCCTGCTCGACGAGCGACAGCTCGACGGTCAGCGTGACCTCGTTGGCGAGCGCCTTGCCGCCCGAGGGCAGCGGGGCGTTCCAGTTCATCTCGAACTCGGTGCGGTCGACCTGGGCCTCGAGGTTGAGGTGTCCGCGCGTGGAGCCGAACGCGTCGGCCTCCGGCGCGATCCACGTGCCGGTCGCGTGGGCCGGGCGGGTGATCCCCTTGATCGTCAGCTCGCCGTCGACGGTCGCGGTGCCGTCGTCGCCGAGGGCGACGTCCGAGGCGGAGAACCGGATCTGCGGGTGGGTCTCGGCGTCGAAGAACTCGGCGCTGAGGACGTGCGCGCGGAACTGCTCCGGAGTGCGGATCGAGATCGACTCGACGTTCGCGGAGCCCTCGAGGCGGCCCTCGGTCAGCGTCGCGTCGACGTCGTCGAGCGTGCCCTTGAAGAGCGACACGCCCTGGTAGCGGACGGCGAAGCCGAAGCTCGAGTGGACGGGATCGGCGACGTAGGAGCCTGAGAGCTGCGTGGCGGTAGTCATGGCGGTGGGTCCCCCGTGGGTTGGAGTAGGGTGTAACCGGAGGGCGTTCCGGTTATGCTTCGGCAGTGTAGCTCATGCGGTTGCTCGCGCAACTACCGCGTCCTTGTGTCCCGGCGAACGTCAACTGCGGCTGGGTAGGGGTGGTGTGGTGGTGCCGGCCGCGGCGGTCGAGCCCAGACGTCGAGCCGCCCGGCCGGGAGGGCACCGGTTCGGACGTTGATGACCGCACGCGTCCTCGAACGTCGAACCGCCCGGCCGAGAGGGGACCGGTTTGACGTTGCTGACCGCACGCGTCCTCGAACGTCGAACCGCCCGGCTTGGGAGCGGACCGGTTCGACATTGCTGACCGTATGCGTCCTCGAACGTCGAACCGCCCGGCTTGGGAGCGGACCGGTTCGACGTTGCACCCGCGCCCGGCCACCCCACCCACGCCGGCTCAACCGCCTCCCTACCCAGCCGCAGTAGACGCCTGACCCGCCGCACCCGCCGGCCGTCAGCCGTCAGCCACTCCTAGGCCGGCGTCACCTCATACGTCTGCCCCGCCCCCCGCAACCGCTCGACCAGCACCGAGCCCATCGCCGTCGCCGGCGTCAGCACCCCACCGCCGCCCGGCAGCCGCCCACCATCCAAAGCCAGGCACAGCGCGGTCTCGCCGAACATCACCGCGGTCGCGGCGTAGCCCGGGTCGCCCTGCGCCGCCACCCGCGCCCGGTAGCGTCGTCCGCCGGACGTCCGCGCGTGCAGATCGATCCGGAAGAACCCCTTGCGCCGCGCCGCCTCTCCCGGGCCGTCGCCCGGCGAGGGGAGCACGCGGTCGAGCACCGCGCGGGTGGGGCCGAAGGACAGCCCCGCCACGAGTCCGCCGAGCCCGGCCACCACGCCGGCGCCCTTGACCGGCGCGAGCGGCCCGTCGCCGACGCTCATGACCTCGCGGTAGCGGAAGCGGCGGCCGTACGCCCACCCCTGCAGCGCGTTGCTGCGGCGGACCACGCGCGTGTTGATCGAGGCCATCACGAACGGCGCCAGCCAGCCGAGCTCGTCATCGCGCGTCACGGTCTGCAGGTCGCCCTGGCGCCCGAGGTCGGGCTCCGCCGCGCGGTCGGGGCTGAGCGCGTAGGGGTCCTTGACGACGGCGAGCAGCGAGCGCCCGCCACGCACCTCGTCCAACTGGCCGCGCATCGAGGCGAGCGTCCCGCCGCTGAAGCCGCCCCGCATCGCCGACAGCACGAACGTCACGTCCTCCAGCTCGCCGGCCCCGTCGGCCGCCGCCGCACCGTGCAGCAACAGCACGCCGAGGTCGGAGGGGATCGAGTCGAAGCCGCAGGCGTGGACGATGCGTGCGCCGGACGCCGCCGCGGCGGCGTGGCAGCGGTCGATCGACTCGCGCATGAACAGCACCTCGCCGGCGAGGTCGGCGTAGTGCGTGCCGGCCGCCGCGCACGCCTCCACCAGCACGAGCCCGTGGCGCCGATAGGGCCCGGCCGTCGTCGCGACCGCGCGCGTCCGGCCGGCCAGCGCGCACAGCGCCGCCGCGTCGGCGGAGTCGGCCACGATCGCCGGCCACGCGCCCGCCCGCGGCCCGAGCGAGGCGCGGAGCGCCTCGAGGCGCTCCTGCGAGCGCCCGGCCAGGCCGATCCGGGCGGTCTCCGGCGCGTGCTCGGCCAGGTACGCGGCCGTGAGCCTGCCGACGAAGCCGGTCGCCCCGTGGACGACGACGTCCAGCTCGCGCTCCGTGGTCATGCGGCCCCGAGGACGACGTCGGTGCTCATGCGGCCGCACGCTATCCGTCGCGCGCCCGGTCGGGCGCCGCGGTAGCGTGGCGGCCGTGACGCGCCGTCGCGCATGCCTGGTGGTCCCGGCGGCCCCCGCCGCCAAGCTCGCCAAGGGCCGCACGCTGACCGCCGACGAGGTCGTGGTCGACCTCGAGGACGCGGTGCTCCCGGAGGCGAAGGCGGCGGCGCGCGGGGACGTGACGGACGCGCTCGGCGGGGAGTGGGCGGCCACCGCCGTGGCCGTCCGCGTGAACGCGATCGCGACGCCGTGGTGCCACCTCGAGCTGGCGGCGCTGGCGTGCAGCGGGCGGGAGGCGGTGACCGCGGTCGTGCCGAAGATCGAGCACCCGCACGACCTCGCGTTCGCCGACCGGCTGCTGGCCGGCGCGGAGGCGGCCGCCGGGCGGAGCACGCCGGTGCGGCTGCTGGCGCTGATCGAGACGGCGGCCGGGCTGTCGGCCGTGGCCGAGATCGCCCGCGCCTCGGCCCGGCTCGACGGGCTCGTGCTCGGCTACGCGGACCTCGCCGCCTCGCTCGGGCGCCCCGCGGGCGCCGCGCCGCAGGACTGGCGCTCCGCCCAGGACGCCGTGCTCGTCGCGGCCCGGGCCGCCGGGATCCAGGCGATCGACGGGCCGCATCTCTCGATCGCCGCCGACGACGCGTTCCGCGCCGAGGTCGCCCACGCCCGCTCGCTCGGCTTCGACGGCAAGTGGGCGATCCACCCCAGGCAGCTCGACGCGCTGCGGGAGGCGTTCACGCCCACCGAGGCGGAGGTCGCCGACGCGCGCGCGACGCTCGCGGCGCTCGAGCGGGCGGCCGCGGACGGAGCCGGCGCGGTCGCGGCCGGCGACCGGATGCTCGACGAGGCGCTGGCGATGTCCGCCCGCCGCGTGCTCGCGCGCGCCGGCCGATGAGCGCGCCTCCGCCGTGGGCCCGGCCCCGAGCCGGTGACCTCCGATGAGCGCGCCTCCCGCGGGCGCGCCGTTCTTCGAGGACCTGCAGGTCGGCACGGTGTTCGGCGCCGCCCCGGCCCTCACGCTCACCGACGGCCACGCGGCGCTGCACCAGGCGATCGCCGGCGATCGGCTGCGGCTGGCGCTCGACGCCTCGCTCGCCGCCGCCGTGCTCGGCCCCGGGCCGCCGGCGGCGCATCCCGCGCTCGTGTGGGACACCGCGATCGGCCAGTCCACGGTGGCGACCGGCCGCGTGATCGCGAACCTCTTCTACCGCGGGCTCCTGCTGCGCCGGCCGGTGCGGCTCGGCGACACGCTGCACACGACGACCGAGGTGGTCGCGCGGCGCGAGAACCGCGTGCGCGAGGGGCGCCGCCCGACGGGGCTGGTGGTCCTGCGCATCCGCACCGTCGACCAGCACGCGCGCCCGGTGCTCGACTTCACGCGCTGCGCGATGCTGCCGCTGCGCGACCCTCCGGACGGGGCGCCCGGCGACGCGGTGGGGGAGGCGGCCGACCTGGAGCCGGACCCGCTGCGCGCCGCCGCGGAGGGCCTCGACCTCGACGCCTTCCGCGCCGCGGTGCCCGGCCCGCACTTCGAGGCCGTGGACCGCGGCTGGACCACCGAGATCGAGGGCGGCGACGTCGTCGACTCCGCGCCCGCGCTGGCCCGCCTGACGCTGAACGTCGCGATGGCCCACCTCGACGCGGGCGCCGCCGCGCACGGTCGCCGGCTGGTCTACGGCGGGCACACCATCGCGCTGGCGGCCTCGCAGGCGGCCCGCGCGCTGCCGGCGCTCGTGGCGATCCTCGGCTGGCACGCGGCCGACCACGCCGCGCCGGTGTTCGAGGGCGACACGCTGCGCTCGCAGCTCGCGCTCGAGCACCGCGAGCCGCTGCCCGGCGGCGGCGGGCTCGTGCACCTGCGCTCGCACGTCACGGCGACGCGCGCCGGCGGCGGCGAGGACGAGGCCGTGCTCGACTGGCGCTTCGTGGGAGTGCTGGCATGACCGCGCAGCCGCTCGCCGACCTGCGCGTGATCGAGGGATCGGCCTTCGTCGCCGCGCCGCTGGGCGGGATGACGCTCGCCCAGCTCGGCGCCGACGTGATTCGCTTCGACCAGGTCGGCGGCGGCCTCGACATGCGCCGCTGGCCGCTCGCCCCCACGGGCCAGTCGCTGTTCTGGGCGGGGCTGAACAAGGGCAAGCGCTCGATCCAGGTCGACCTGCGCACGGCGGAGGGGCGCGAGCTGGTCGAGGCGCTCGTCGGCGCCGCCGGGATCTTCCTGACCAACTTCCCCGCGCGCGGCTGGCTCGCCTACGAGGCGCTGCGCGAGCGCCGCCCCGACCTGATCATGTGCGCGCTGACCGGCAACCCGGACGGCTCCTCGGAGGTCGACTACACCGTCAACCCGTCGACCGGCTTCCCGTGGGCGACCGGGCCGCGCGACCTGGCGGGGCCGCTGAACTCGGTGCTGCCGGCCTGGGACGTGACGATGGGCGGGCTCGCCGCGACCGGCATCCTGGCGGCCGAGCGCCATCGCGCGCGCACCGGCGAGGGGCAGCTGATCCGGCTCGCGCTGTCCGACGTCGCGTTCGCGATGGTCGGCAACCTCGGCCGGATCGCCGAGGCGCAGCTCGGCGGCCGCGACGCGGCGCGCGACGGCAACTACCTCTACGGCGCCTTCGGGCACGACTTCGCGACCAGCGACGGCCGCCGCGTGATGGTGGTCGCGCTCACGGGGCGCCAGTGGACTGCGCTGCAGGAGGTGACCGGCACGGCCCCGGCGTTCCGCAGCCTGGAGAGCGTCAGCGGCCACGACCTCTCCTCCGAGGACGGCCGCTTCGGCGCCCGCGACCTGATCGCGGCCGTGCTGCGGCCATGGTTCGAGGCGCGCTCGCTCGAGCAGATCCGCGCCGCGTTCGAGGCGACCGGCGTCTCGTGGGGGCCCTATCAGACCTTCCGCCAGCTGGTCGACGAGGACCCGCGCGCCTCGGAGGCGAACCCGATGTTCTCGAGGCTCGAGCAGCCGGGCATCGGCGCCTACCTCGTCCCGGCCTCGCCGATCGAGCTGACCGCGTCCGGTCGCATGCCCGCGCGCCGCGCCCCGCTGCTGGGCGAGCACACCGGGGAGGTGCTGGCCGAGGTGCTCGGGATCAGCGACGCGGAGATCGGCCGGCTGCTCGAGGCAGGGACGGTCGCGCGGCCCTGACGCCGCTCAGCCGTGCAGGCCGCACTCGGTCTTGCCCGTGCCCGCCCAGCGCCCCTCGCGACCCTCGCCCGGCACGGTGCAGTGCGTGCAGCCGATCGTCGCGTAGCCCTGGTCGTGGAGCCTGTTGTAAGGGAGGTCGTGCTCCGCGATGTAGTCCCACACGGCCTCGTCGCTCCAGTCGGCGAGCGGGTTGAACTTCCAGCGCTCGTGGCGGGCGTCCCACGCGAGCTTCGGCGTCGACGCGCGCGAGGGCGACTGGTCACGACGCAGGCCGGCCACCCATGCGTCCGTGCCGGCCAGCGCGCGCTGCAGCGGCTCGACCTTGCGCTTCTCGCAGCAGGCGTCGGGGTCGCGGTCCCACAGCCGGTCGCCGTGCTGCGCGGCCTGGCGACCGAGGCTCGGCCCCTGGAACACCGCCACCTCGATCCCGTAGCGCGCCTCGACGCGCTTCCACGTCTCGTAGGTCTCGGGGAACAGCACGTGGGTGTCGAGCGTGAACACGCGCGCGTCGGGCGCCGCGCGCAGCATCAGGTCCAGGACGACCGACGCCTCCTTCTGGAACGAGCACGCCACGGTCAGCCGGGGATGGAAGCGCTCGACCGCGTACTCCAGCACGCCGGCGGCGTCGAGGTGCTCGAGGTCGGGGGCCATCTGCGCGGTCGCCACGCCTACAAGGTACTAAAGCCGATCAGGGTTAGCGTATTTGCAGAGGTCCGACCCCGTTCTGGAACGATTCGAGACAGGCGTCGGACCCCATTCTGGATCGGTTCCAGATCTGGCATCGATCTTGTGTAGGGTGGGGCGCGGTGATGCTGGTGCCGTCCTTCCGCCTGCGCGACGCGGGCCTGCGGGTCACCGCCGCGCGCGTCGCGGTGCTGTCCGTGCTCGACGACTCGCGCGACCACCCGCGCGTGGACCAGATCATCGAGCGCGTCCGGCTCTCGGGCGTGAGCATCTCCACGCAGGCCACGTACGACGTGTGCGAGGCGCTGCACCGGTCCGGGCTCGCCCGGCGGATCGAGCCGGCGGGCAGCCCCGCTCGCTTCGAGTCGCGGATCGGCGACAACCACCACCACCTGGTCTGCCGCGTCTGCGGGTCCGCCAGCGACGTGGACTGCGCCGTCGGCGAGATCGGCTGCCTCGAGCCCTCCGACCCCCAGGGGTTCCGGATCGACGAGGCCGAAGTCACCTACTGGGGGACCTGCCCCGCCTGCCAGAACGAAACCGCCGTCCAAGGGAGCGCCGCATGAGCGAGAACGGCCACACGCCGCCCACCGAGAACAAGGGCAAGACCCTGACCACCCGCCAGGGCCATCCCGTCTACGACAACCAGAACCAGCGCACCGTCGGCCCGCGCGGCCCGGCCACGCTCGAGAACTACCACTTCCTCGAGAAGATGAGCCACTTCGACCGCGAGCGCATCCCCGAGCGGGTCGTGCACGCGCGCGGCACCACCTCGTTCGGCTACTTCGAGGCCCTCGGCACCTACGGCGACGAGCCGATCTCGAAGTTCACGCGCGCCAGGCTCTTGCAGGAGCCGGGCAAGCGCACCGAGGTGGCCGTGCGCTTCTCCACCGTCGCCGGCGGCCGTGACTCCTCCGAGGCGATCCGCGACCCGCGCGGCTTCGCGGTGAAGTTCTACACCGAGGACGGCAACTGGGACCTCGTCGGCAACAACCTCGCCGTGTTCTTCATCCGCGACGCGATCAAGTTCCCCGACTTCATCCACTCCCAGAAGCCCGACCCGGTCTCCTTCGAGCGCCAGGTCCCCAACCGGGTGTTCGACTTCATCAGCCAGTCGCCCGAGTCGATGCACATGATCACGCTCGTGTTCGGCCCGCGCGGCGTCCCCGCCAGCTACCGCACGATGCAGGGCTTCGGCGTCAACACCTACAAGTGGGTCAACGAGGCCGGCGACACGAAGCTCGTCAAGTACCACTGGCTGCCGAAGCAGGGCGTCATGAGCTGGACCGAGGCCGACGCCGGCGCCATGCAGGGCCAGGAGCTCGGCTGCCACACGCGCGAGCTCTACGAGTCGATCGAGGCCGGCGAGTTCCCGGAGTGGGAGCTCAACGTCCAGATGATGGACGACCACGACCACCCCGAGCTCGACTGGGACCCACTCGACGACACGAAGACGTGGCCCGAGCAGGACTTCCCGCTCCAGCCGATCGGCAAGATGGTCCTCAACCGGACGACGAAGAACGTCTTCGCCGAGAACGAGCAGATTGCGTTCGGTACCGGCGTCCTGGTCGACGGCCTGGACTTCTCCGACGACAAGATGCTCGTCGGGCGGACGTTCTCCTACTCCGACACACAGCGCTACCGCGTCGGGCCGAACTACCTCCAGCTGCCGGTCAACCAGCCCAAGAACGGGCCGCCCGCGACGAACCAGCGCGACTCGCAGATGGCCTACTACGTCGACCAGACCGGGGAGAACCCGAGCGTCAACTACGAGCCGTCGATCACCGGCGGCCTGAGCGAGGCGTCGAAGCCCGCGCACGCCGAGCAGGGGCCGGAGATCAGCGCTCGGCTCACCCGCGCGCGCATCCCGCGCACGGACGACTACCGCCAGCCAGGCGAGCGCTACCAGCTCTCCGAGCAGTGGGAGAAGGACGACCTCGTCGGCAACCTTGGCACGCTGCTGGGCGAGTGCGACCGCCCGATCCAGGAGCGCATGGTCTGGCACCTGCTCCTGTGCGACGACGAGCTCGGGCAGCGCGTCGGCGACGCCCTCGGCATCACCGCCGACGACGTCCGCTCGCTCAAGCCGGTCCCGACCCAGGGCTGGGGCGAGGCCGAGCAGCGGCGCCTGGACAACCTGGGCGACAACGGCCCCCGCGACGTCGAGGGCCTCGTCATGACGCACTGCGTGCCCAACGAGCACGTGGCGATCGCGGACGAAGCGGTCCCCGCGTCCTGAAGCCTGAGCAGACCCGGCGCGCCGACGGCGCGCCGGGCCTCGACTCGCCGCGCGCCTGGGGCGTCGTCGCCGCCGCGTTCGCGGCGATGTTCGTCGCCTTCGGGATCGCCTACAGCTACGGCGCGTTCCTCGAGGAGATGCGCGCCGACTTCGGCGTCGGCCGCGCAGCGGGCGCGACGTTCTTCTCGCTCACCTCGTTGCTCTACTTCGGGCTCGGCGGGGTCAGCGGCGCGGCGGGCGATCGCTTCGGCCAGCGCCGTGTGCTGCTGGTCGGCGCGGCCGCGTTCGGGATCGGCCTCGTCGCCACCGCGCGCGCGGGCTCGCTCGGCGTCGCGCTCGCCGCCTACGGGCTCGGAGTCGGGATCGGCGTCGCCTGCGCCTACGTGCCGATGGTCGCGCTCGTCGGCGCGTGGTTCGAGCGCCGGCGCACGCTCGCGCTCGGCGTCGCGGTGGCCGGCATCGGCGTCGGCACGTTGGTGATCCCGCCCGCGACGGCCGCGCTGATCGAGGCGGTCGGGTGGCGCGACGCCTACCTCGTGCTCGCGGCGGTCGGGGTCGCGGCGCTCGGCCTGTGCGCGCTCGCTGCGGCGCCCGCGCCGGCGGTGGCGGGCGCGGGCTCGGTGTCGCTGCGCGAGGCGCTGCGCGACCGGCAGTACCGCCGCCTCTACGTCGCGACGGCGCTGCTCGGCGTCCCGCTCTTCGTGCCGTTCGTGTACCTGCCGTCCTACGCCGAGGACCGCGGCGTCGATCCGGTGCTCGCGGCCGGCCTGATCGGCGCGATCGGGACCGCGAGCGTAGTCGGCCGGGTCGCACTCGGCGCGCTCGCCGGGCCGCTCGGGCTGCTGCGCGTGTTCCAGGGCTGCTTCCTCGCGATGGCCCTGAGCTTCGTGTTGTGGTGGGTGGCCGGCGGCAGCTTCGCGGTGCTGCTCGTGTTCGCGATCGTGCTCGGCATCGGCTACGGCGGCTACGTGGCGCTCGCCCCGGCCGTGGTCGCCGAGCGCTTCGGCGTCGAGCGCCTCGGCGCGCTGCTCGGCGTGCTCTATACGAGCGCGGGTATCGGCTCCGCCGTCGGGCCGCCGGCGGCCGGCGCGATCATCGACGCGAGCGGCTACACGCCCGCTATCGCCGCCTCGCTCGCGATCGGCCTGGCCGCGTTCGCCGTCGTCGTCGTACGCGCTTGACCGTCCGGGGGGCGAGGAGGACACTCGGAGGCTCCGTCCAGAGCTGGAGGAGGTAGCCCATGAGCGCCGGAATCGACTCGGTGTTGCAGGCAGCGGTCGACGCGGGCGACGTGCCCTGCGTCGTGGCGATGGCGGCCGACGAGAGCGGACCGATCTATGAGGGGGCGGCCGGCCCGCGCGCGGTGGGCGACGGCGACCCGGTGACGGCCGACACCACGTTCCGGATCGCGTCGATGACGAAGATGGTCACGACCGTCGCCGCGCTGCAACAGGTCGAGCGAGGCAACCTCGACCTCGCCGCGCCGATCGACCGCTACCTGCCGGAGTTCGCCGACCTCCAGGTGCTCGAGGGATTCGACGGCGACACGCCGCGGCTGCGCTCGCCGGCGACGAAGGCGACCGTGCACCATCTCGTGACCCACACGAGCGGGCTCGCGTACTGGTTCTTCAACGCCGACATCGTGCGCTGGGAGGAGGCCACCGGGACGCCGAACGTGCTCTCCGGCTCCAACGCGATCTTCGCCGCCCCGCTCGTCGCCGACCCTGGCGCGCAGTACGAGTACGGCATCAACACGGACTGGCTCGGCCGCGTGGTCGAGGCGGCGAGCGGCCAGTCGCTCGACGACTACTTCGCCGAGCACATCCTCGGGCCGCTGGGGATGAGCACGACGACGTTCCTGATGACCGACGAGCAGCGCACGCGGTCGGTGCCGGTGCACCTGCGCGACGAGGACGGCGCGTGGCAGGCGGCGCCGGACCTCGACTGGTCCCAGGAGCCCGACTGGTGGGCCGGCGGCCACGGGCTGCACTCGACGCCGCGCGAGTACCTGCGCTTCCAGCGCATGCTGCTCGGAGGCGGGACGCTCGACGGCGTGCAGATCCTCGCATCGGCGACCGTCGATGAGGCGTTCACGAACCAGATCGGCGACCTCGACTTCCCGCCCGAGATCCGCACCGCGGACCCGGGGACGACGGCCGACTTCAACGCCGGCCCGGGCTTCAAGTGGGGCCTCGGGCTCCTGCTCAACACGGAGGGGCAGACCGGCATGCGCGCGGCCGGCAGCGGCGCGTGGGCGGGCATCTTCAATACGCACTATTGGGTCGACCGCGCGACCGGCGTGACGGGTGCGATCTACGCCCAGACGCTGCCCTTCGTGGAGCCGCGCGTGTTCCAGGTCTGCATCGACTTCGAGCAGGCCCTGTACGCCTCGCTCGAGGAGGGCTCGGTCCGGAGCCGGCGCTTCGAGCGCGTGCCCGAGGAGGCGTCGGAGGAGATTCGGCAGTAGCCCTAGGGCCGCGGCACGTTCTGCAGCCGCACGCGGCCCTGCGCGACGAGCTTGCCGTCCTCGCGCGTGATGTCGCAGTGCCAGAGCTGGCCGGTCCGCCCCTGGTGGACCGGCACCGCACTGACGTCGAGCCGCCCCTCGCGATGGGCGCGCAGGAAGTCCGTGTGGTTGGAGAGGCCGACCGCGAACTGGCCGGCCTCGTCCACCGCCGTCGAAGCCCCGACCGAGCAGGCGGTCTCCACGGCGGCGGCGTAGACGCCGCCGTGGACCATGCCCCATGGCGTGTGGTGTCCGGTGCCGGCGTCGATGTGACCGATGACCTCGGCGCCGGAGAACGAGTCGATCTCGAGGCCGGCGCCCTGCACGAAGGCGCTCGACGCGTCGAGCGAGGTGTCGGGCGGCTCGCTCAGACGCCGAGCTCCTCGGAGGCCATCTGGGCGCCCTTGACGCGGTTGGCGATCTTCTGCATCGCGATGTCGCGCGCGAAGTCGGGCGAGCCGTGCTTGGGCTTCTCGTCGCGGCTGAAGGGCGAGAAGCCGCAGTCGTCGGTCGCGCCGAGGCGCTCGACGGGGATGTGCTTGGCCGCGGCGAGCAGCTGGTCGCGCACCTGCTCGGGCGTCTCCACCTCGGGGTCGAGCGGGTTGACGACGCCGATGAAGCAGACCTGGGGGACGCCGTCGGCGTCGTCGCGCGAGTACCGGCCGACGAGCTGGTAGACGTTCTCCTTGTCCTCCTCGCTCGCGCACTGGATCAGGAAGTAGCCCGCGTTGAGCTGGAACATCTTGCTCAGCAGCTTCTCGTAGGGGACGTCCTTTGAGTGCACGGAATCCATGTCGCCGCCGGGGCAGGTGTGGATGCCGATATTGCGGCGCTCGTCGGCCGAGAAGCGGTCGATGACGCGGTTGTTGAGGTCGATGAACTCCTGGAGCATGTCCTTGTTGGTCCAGGGGTTGCGCGAGTCGTTCTTGTTCGCGAGCCGCCCCTCGGTGAAGTCGATCGAGACGCGCTCGGCGCCGGCCGCGAAGGCCTGGCGGATGTCCTTCTCGACCTCGTCGCAGAGATCGTCGAGGAACTGCTCGCGCGTGTAGCCCTCGAGCTCGTCCTCGAGCGGGTAGAGCAGCATCAGCATCGACGGCGCGATCACGGCCTGCTTGACCGGCTTGGAGGCGATCGCCTTGTTCTTCTCGACGAACTCCGAGGCGAAGGTCTTGTAGCGGAACGGGCCGCCGGTCAGCCGCGGCAGCTGGCGATGGTGACCGTCGTCGAAGATCGCGAAGAACTGACCGTCGCCGGCGAGGTGGTCGGCGAGGCCGGTGCCGGCCAGCGTGTCGGTGATCGGGTAGGTCGCGAAGCTCGACTCGCGCTGCTCGCCGTCAGTCACGTAGCTCTCGCCGGTCTCCTCGAGCCGCTTGATCGAGTCCTCGGCCGCCTTGTCCTGCTCGGCCTGCAGCTCGGCGAAATCGATCTTCCCGTCGTCGTGCGCCTGGAAGGCCTCCTGCAGCTTCATGGGCCGGGGCAGCGAACCGACGAGCTCTGTCGGGATCGGCATGGTGACGAACTCCTCCTCGTTGGACGTCCGCCAAGCTACTCCACGAGGCGCGCAGATGGGAACATGTGGCGCATGCGGGCGATCGTCGTCACAGGGCACGGGGGACCCGAGGTGCTCGAGCTCCAGGACGTCCCGGCGCCCGAGCCCGGCCCGGGGCAGCTGCTGGTCGACGTCGAGGCGATCGGCGTCAACTACCGCGACATCTACGAGCGCGAGGGGGGCGGGCCCCACGAGGCCGAGACGCCGCGCCCGGCCGGCGTCGAGGGTGCGGGGACCGTCGCGGGGACCGGCGAGCGCGTCGCCTGGAGCAACGCCCCGGGCTCCTACGCCGAGCAGGTCGTCGTGGACGCCGACGCGGCCGTGCCGGTCCCCGACGGGATCGCCACCGAGGTTGCCGCCGCGGTGATGCTCCAGGGCTCGACCGCGCACTACCTCGCGACGAGCACGTATCCCATCCAGGCCGGCGACACCGTGCTCGTCCACGCCGCCGCCGGCGGCGTCGGGCTGCTGCTGACGCAGATCGCCAAGCGCCGCGGCGGGCGCGTGATCGCGACCACCTCGACCGACGAGAAGGCGCAGCTCGCGCGCGGCGCGGGCGCCGACGAGACGATCGGCTACGAGGGCTTCGCCGAGCGCGCACGGGAGCTGACCGGGGGCGAGGGCGTGGCCGCGGTCTACGACGGCATCGGCGCCGCGACGTTCGACGAGTCGCTCGCCGCCCTGCGGCCTCGCGGCTTCATGGTGCTCTACGGCGCGGCGAGCGGGCAGCCGCCGCCGGTCGAGATCGCGAAGCTCAACGCCGGCTCGCTGTTCCTGACGCGCCCGACGCTCACCCACTATGGCCGCGAGGGCGACGAGCTGCGGCTGCGCTCGGCCGACCTCCTCGGCTGGATCGAGGCGGGCGAGCTCGACGTGCGGATCGGCGCGCGCTACCCGCTCGAGGACGCGGCGCGCGCGCAGGCCGACCTCGCGGCGCGCGCGACGACCGGCAAGCTGCTCCTCCAGCCGTAGACGCTCGGCTTAGACTCGGCGGGTGCTCTTGTGGATGCTGTTCGCCGCCGAGCTCGGCGCGCTCGTCGTTCTCGCCGTCCAACGCGCGGCGAGCGAGCGGCGCGGCGGCGACTCGTGGTTGATCGCGGCGCTCACGCCGGCGATCGGGGCCGCGGTCGAGGCGGGGGAGGCGCGCCAGGCGGGTCACCCTGAGCTGCCGCTCGACGAACCGAGCATCCGCCGCCGCGTCCACCATCTCGTGACGGCCTGCGGGCTCGTGCTCTCCGTGCCGGGGCTCGCGGCGGTGATCGTCTCCGAGCTCCCGTCGGAGACGCTGCTGCTGGCCTTCGCCGTCGCGACGCTGGCGGGGATGGACGTCGCGATCCTGGGCGCGGTGATCGTGGCGACGTGGCGCGGCTGGATGCCGCTGCCCGACGACGGCGGGGGCGAGGACGACGAGGAGCCAGGGCCCGAGCCGCTGCCCGGGAGCCCGTGGACCCGCGCGCACCAGTTCAACCTTCGGCGCTGAGCTCCCGCAGCCCTGGCGCGAGCTGCTCGGCGAAGGCGTCGAGGAAGCGCGGCTGGTCGCCCCCCGGCGCGTGGAAGACGAGGTGGGTGAAGCCGAGGTTGACGTAGGGCTTGACCTTCGCGATCGCGTCGTCCGGGTCCGAGGCGACGATCCAGCGGCTCGCGACCTGCTCGATCGGCAGCGCGTCGCCGGCGCGTTCCATCTCGATCGGGTCCTCGAGCCCCGCCTTCTGGTCGGCCGTGAGCGCCAGCGGCGCCCAGAAGCGCGTGTTCTCCAGCGCGCGCTCGGGGTCGGGGTCGTAGGAGAGCTTGATCTCGATCGTGCGGTCGATCGAGTCCGGCTCGCGCTCGGCCTTCTCGAGCCCCTCGGCGACGGCGGGCAGCAGCTTCTCCTCGTACAGCTCCATGCCCTTGCCGCTCGTGCAGATGAAGCCGTCCCCGGCGCGGCCCGCGTAGCGCGCGACCTGCGGCCCGCCCGCCGCGATGTAGATCGGCACGGGCGTCTCGGGACGGTCGTAGACGGTGGCGTCGACGGTCGTGTAGTAGTCGCCCTCGAAGCTCACGCGCTCGCCTTCCCACAGCGCTCGCATCAGCCGTACCGCTTCGCGCAGGCGCCCGAAGCGTTCCTTGAACTCCGGCCACTCGACGCCGGTGACCGCGACCTCGTTCATCGCCTCGCCGGTCCCGACCCCGAGCATCACGCGGCCCGGGAACAGGCAGCCCATCGTCGCGAACGCCTGGGCGATCACGGCGGGCTGGTAGCGGAAGGTGGGCGTGAGCACGCTGGTGCCGAGCACCACGCGCTCGGTGCGCTCGCCGACGGCGCTCATCCAGGCGAGCGAGAACGGCGCGTGGCCGCCCTCGTGGCGCCACGGCTGGTAATGATCGGAGACGACGACGCTGTCGAAGCCGCGCCGCTCGGCGCGCACGCCGAGCTCGACGAGCTCGCGCGGGCCGAACTGCTCGGCGGAGGCCTTGTAGCCGATCTGGAGGGGCACGGCGCAGAGAGTAGGGTGCGGCGCCGCATGGACGCTCCTGACGGCTTCACGACCTTCGAACCGCAGGGCCCGTTCCTCGAGCACATCGGGCCGGTCCAGGTGCGCGAAGACGAGGACGGGCGGGTGTTCGGCCTGCGCGCCGAGGAGCGCCACACCAACCACCGCGGCACGATCCAGGGCGGGCTGCTCTCCACCTTCGCCGACTTCGTGCTCGGCCGCTCGATCGGCGCCGGCGCGGACGACGACCGAGACCGCGCGACGGTCTCGCTGACCGTCGACTTCCTGCGCCCGGCCCGCCCCGGCGACTGGATCGAGGGGCGGGCGCGGGTGGAGCGCGTGGGCGGGACGGTGTCCTTCGCCGACGCCGCGCTCACGGTCGAGGGCCGCGAGATCGTGCGGGCGCGGGCGGTCTTCGTGGTGGCCGGCTAGCGCCCCAGAATCTCTCTGAGTCTCTGGGCTTCTTTGGTGGCGTGGTGTTTGAGGCGGTGGTCGGTGATGCGCAGCGTTGAGAACCCCGCGTTGAGGAGGTCGGCGTCGCGGTCGCGGTCTTGCTCGAAGGCTTGTGGCGTGGTGTGGAATTGGCGGCTGTCGAGTTCGATGATGAGTTTCTGGGCGCGGTAGACGGCGTCGACTTCGTGGCCGGCGATGAGTTGGTTTCGCTCGGGGAGCGGCAGGTGGTGGCGCTTGAGGAAGCGCGTGAAGCGGTCTTCGAGGTGCGAGCGGGTGGCGCCCTGTTCGGGCGTGAGTTGTGAGGTGCGCCGGCCTGGATATCTGGTGAAGAGGGTGGTCAGCTCGGCGGGGGTGATGAGGTGTTGGACCTGGGCCTCGTTGACGGCCCGGGTGAGTTGCTTGGGGGTCAGGACGTCGGCGAGGTCCACGAGCGTGCGGGCCGGGGTCGTGACGGGGATGCCGTAGTGGGTGGTGGCGTCGGCGTGCTGGGAGCGGTGGACGTGGATGCCTGGGTGGCTGCGCTTGGTCGGCGTCGTCACTCCCGTCGGTGCGTGCCAGCGCGTGAGGATCCGCCACAGCGCGCCGGCCGAGCGGTGGCTCAGCGCGGCGTCGGGACCGCAGGCCAGCACCGCCGCCATCGCCGTGGTCAGCGGTGACGGTGGGCAGTGGCCCACGGCGTAAACCCCGCGGTGAAGAAGGTGGAGACGCCCGACGCGGCGGCGATACGCAACCGCGGTGTGATCGAGCCCCGCGGCCAGGAGCTGTGTGAGCGTGACCACCCCGTGCTGCCGAGCGGCAATTTCGGCGAGCAGAACGTCGGGTGTGGTGGGTTCATGGGAACTATTGCGATGAACACACCACACCCGGTGTACGTTGGCGCCTCAGGACGGCAAACGGGAGCGCCGCGGGCGCTTTGTCACACCTCGATGCGCAGTTCGTCGCAAACCACGCGACCGTTGCGTCTGAACGCCGCGGACCCGTCTAATCGAGCTCGTCGGCGAGCTCCGCGACCGACTCGAGCGTCCGCGACGGGCGGAACGGGAAGCGCTCGGCCTCCTCGCGCGCGGTCACGCCGGTGAGCACGAGGATCGTCTCGAGCCCGGCCTCGAGGCCCGCGACGATGTCGGTGTCCATGCGGTCGCCGATCATCGCGGTCGTCTCTGAGTGCGCGTCGATCGCGTTCAGCGCGGAGCGCATCATCAGCGGGTTGGGCTTGCCGACGAAGTAGGGCTCGACGCCGGTCGCGCGGCTGATCAGCGCCGCCACCGAGCCGGTGGCCGGCAATGGCCCCTGGGCGCTCGGACCGGTGGGGTCGGGATTGGTTGCGATGAAGCGGGCGCCGCCGAGCACGAGCCGGATCGCGCTCGTGATGCGTTCGAAGGAGTAGGTGCGCGTCTCGCCGAGGATCACGTAGTCGGGATCGCGCTCGGTCAGCGTGTAGCCCTGCTCGTGGAGCGCCGTCGTCAGCCCGGACTCGCCGATCACGAACGCCGAGCCGCCCGGGCGCTGGTCGGCGAGGAAGCCCGCCGTGGCGAGCGCGGAGGTCCAGATCGACTCCTCGGGGACCTCGAGGCCGCTCGTGCGCAGGCGCGCCGCGAGGTCGCGGCGCGTGTAAATGGAGTTGTTGGTGAGGAGGAGGAACGGCAGCTCGCGCCGGCGCAGCGCCGCGATGAAGCGGTCGGCGCCCGGGATCAGGCTCTCCTCGCGCACGAGCACGCCGTCCATGTCCATCAGCCAGGAGTGGATCTCTCGGCGCGTCACGCCACGCACAGTACGGCCTCGCCCGCCGGTCGAATCGCGCCACCGGCGGCTCCGACCGCCGGTCGGTATTGGCAAAGTGCCTGCAAGTCGAAGATGAACGCATGATCAACCTCGGCTCGAATGCCCGCCCCATGCCCTGGCCCGTGGACGGCCGCCTCGGCGATCCGGACCCGCTGCGGCGCGCGCAGCGGCTGCGTGCGGCGAGGCTCGCGATCGAGCACCGAGAAGCGTTTCTCTACGAGGTCGTCGACCTCGACCACGGCCCGGTCGGCTGCCGCCGCACGTGGGGCGGCGCCGAGGAGCTCGCGCACCAGTACGCCGACCTGCGGCAGGCGGCGTAGCGAACCTTTGCCTGGGCTTTGCCCGGGGCTGGGCCGGGGTTGGCGGGGTCGTCGGCAGCATGGCGGCCATGAAGATCACACTCACATTCCTCGTCGTCCTCCTCTCCGCCCTCTCGCTCTCGAGCGGTGTCGCCTCGGCGGCCACGCGCCAGTACGAGGGCACCGTGGTGTCCGTCAATCGCGACGCCCGCACGTTCCGCCTCCATGACTCGGAGCGCGGCACGATCCGCATCAAGGTCACCCGCTCGACGCGCTTCGAGCGCATCAGCGGCTTCTCCGGCCTGCGCAGGGGCCAGACCCGCATCGAGGCGACCGTCCGGCGCTCCAATGGCCGCTGGGTCGCGACCGAGGTCGAGCGCTCGGGCGGCGGCGGCCGCCACGGCGGCAACGACGGCGACAGCGACGACGACTGACGCTCCCGGTCAGGCGGCCACGGGCCGCGGGAGCCGGACCACGGCGGGCGCGGGGACGACCTCCACGCGCCCGTCGTCGTGCTGGAGCACCCCGCCGCGACGGCGCAGCAGCCGCCGCGCGGCGAGCGGGCCTGACAGCAGCGCGGCCTTCGCGAGCACCTCGGGCTCGAGCGCGCTGCCGGCGACGGCGGTGGCCGCCACCAGGCCGGTCCACGCCGGGCGCCCCGTGGCGGGGTCGAGCACGTGGTGGGCGAAGCTGCCGTCCGGCCGCTGCCAGATGCGCGCGCCGATGCCCGAGGTCGCGACGCCGCCGGCGCGCACGCGCAGGCGGTGGACCTCGGCGTCGCCGCGGGCGCTGCGCACCCCGACGCCCCACGGCTCGCCGCCGCCGACCGCGACGTCGCCGCCGCAGGAGATCGCGTAGCGGACGCCCGCGGGCAGCGTGGCGGCGACGAGGTCGGCCGCCATGCCCTTCGCGAGCCCGCCTGCGTCGAGCCGCACGCCGGGCGGCCGCACGACGCGGCCCTCGGCGTCGATGGTCAGGCGCGGCTCGCGGTGCCGGCGGGCGGGCCGCGCCGGCCTGCGCGGCGGGGCTGCGGCCAGCGCCGCCCCGAGGTCGCCGCGGCGGCTCGCGTCCCAGGAGCTCTCGTAGCCGTGGTGCTCGAGCTCGCCGAGCAGGGTCGCGTCGACGAGGCCGCCGCTGCGCTCGGCCGCCCAGCCCGCCGCGGCGACCGTGCGCCGCAGCAGCGGCGAGGCCGGCACCGCGTGGCGAGGGTCGTCGTTGAGCGCGTTGAGCTCGCTGCCGGGGCGGAAGCGCGAGAGCGCGGCCTCGATCGACTCGACGCGGGTGTGGATCGCGTCCGCGAGGCGGTCGAGCGCCGCGCGGTCGTGCGTGGCGGACTCGAGGCGCACCCTCGCCTCGCCGCCCATGGAGGGGAAGCTGAGATCGACCGTGTTCATGGCGCCAGCCTCGACCACCAACCTGGGAGCCACCTGAGAACAACTCTTACGCGGCTCTCACGCACCCCGCCGAAGCTCTCTCCATGACCCCACGTACAAAGAAGACGGCCGTCGCGATCAGCGGCGCGCTCGTGCTCGCCTCCGGGGCCTACGCGCTCGGGAGCCAGGCAAGTGACGGCGAGGCGCTCGCCGGCAGCACCCCCTCCACCTCCACCCGCACGGCGGGCCCCAACGGGCCCGGCCCGCGCGACCTCTCCGGCGTCGCCGGCCGGCTCGGCGTGACCGAGGCCAAGCTGCGCGCGGCGCTCGAAGACCTGCGGCCCGACCGCGGCGCGAGGCGGGACGAGCGCAAGGCCGCGCTCGCCACGGCGCTGGCCAAGGAGCTCGGCCTCGACGCCGCCAAGGTCACGGCCGCGCTCGAGAAGTTCCACGGCGAGCGCAAGGCCCTCCGCCGCGACCGGCGCGGCGACCGGCTCCAGCGCTTCGACGACGCGCTCGCGAAGGCGCTGGGCGTCGACGCGGCCAAGGTCCGCTCCGCCTTCGACGAGCTCCGCGGCTCCGGCGGCCGTCGCGGCGGCCCGCCCGACCTCGCCGAGCTGGCCGGCAAGATCGGCGTCACCGAGGCCAAGCTGCGCTCCGCGCTCGCCGACGTGCGGCCCGGCCCGCGCGGCGGCGGCCGTTTCCGCGGCGGCCCCGGCGGCCCCTTTGGCCGGGAGCGCGTCACCGCCCTGGCCAAGGAGCTCGGCGTCACCGAGGCCAAGCTGCGTGCCGCGTTTCAGACGATCCGCGCCGACCTCGTCAAGCGGCACGAGGCCGAGCGCGACGCCTTCGTGAGCGAACTGGCCGCCAAGCTCGGCGTCTCAGAGGCCAAGGTGGAGGACGTCATCGGCAGCAGGCCTCATCATGGGAGGCGTGGTCCGTAGCGAGCCGCTCGTCCTCGTCGTCGACGACGAGGCCACCGTCAGGCAGGCCCTCGAGCGCGCGCTCCGCCTCGAGGGCTTTGCCGTGACCACCGCCGCCGACGGCCTGGAGGCGCTCGACGCGGTCGCGCAGCGCCCGCCGGCGGTGATCGTGCTCGACGTGATGATGCCCGGCCTCGACGGCGTCAGCGTCGTGCGGCGGCTGCGCAGCGACGGGATCGACGTCCCCGTCTGCATGCTGTCCGCGCGCGACGAGGTCGAGGACCGCGTGGCCGGGCTGCAGGCCGGCGCCGACGACTACCTCGTCAAGCCGTTCGCGATCGCCGAGCTGACCGCGCGCCTCGAGGCGCTGCTGCGCCGGCGCGGCGGGGAGGGGGCGGGGCCGCACATGGCGGGTGACGTCGTCGTCGACCCGCGCCGGCACGTCGCGACGCGCGCGGGGCGCGAGCTCGGCCTCACGAGCCGCGAGTTCGACCTGCTCGACGTCTTCGTGCGCCACCCGGGTCAGGTGCTCTCGCGCGATCAGCTCTTGTCGCTCGTCTGGGGCTACACGACCGACGTCGAGACGAACGTCGTCGACGTCTTCGTCGGCTACCTGCGACGCAAGCTCGAGAGCGCGGGCGAGCCGCGGATCCTCCACACGGTGCGCGGCGTCGGCTGGGCGCTGCGGCCATGAGGGCGCCGCAGAGCCTGCGCGCGCGGATCGCGCTGGCCGCGGTCGCCGCCGTGGCGCTGTGCGGGATCCTGGCCGGCGGCCTGCTGCTCGCGGCGGTCGAGCGCGACGGCCGCCAGCAGCTCGACGGCGAGCTGCGCGAGCGCGCGGCGTCGATCCTCCCCCGCCCGCCCGACCGCGGCGACTACGGCCGGAACCGCGGAGCCCAGTCGCTGTTGAAGGGCAGCGGCACGTTCGCGCAGGTCGCCTACGGGGACGAGGTCGTCGAGCAGGCGGGCGACGTCCCGGAGGCAGCGCCCGGCGTCCCGGACGACGACGGCTTCGCGACGGTCGAGATCGCCGGCGCACCATGGCGCTCGCTCACCTACACGATCGCCGTGGCCGGCAATCCGCGCCTGCAGGTGCTGAGCTCGCTCGCGCCGGTCGAGGAGCGTGTCGATTCGATCCGGCGACTCGTGCTCCTGCTCGGCTTCTCCGCGCTCGCGCTGACCGCGCTCGCCGCCTGGGGCTTCACGACCGTTGCCGTGCGCCCGCTCGCGCGCCTGCGCGCGGGCGCGGCGCGCGTCAGCGGAGCACAGGACCTCTCGACGCCGCTTCCCGACGACGGCCCGGAGGAGGTGCGCCAGCTCGCGGGCGCGCTGAACGAGATGCTCGCGCGCCTCGGCGCGTCGACTGCCGCCACCGAGCGCGCGCTCGAGGCGACCCGCCGCTTCGCCGCCGACGCAGGCCACGAGCTGCGCACACCGCTGACCGCGATGCGCGCCAACCTCGACACGCTCGCGCGCAACCCGGGGCTCTCTGCGCAGGAGCGCGACGCGCTGGTGGCCGACATGACCGCGGAGCAGGACCGCATGGTCCACCTGCTCGAGGGGCTGCAGGCGCTGGCGCGCGGCGAGGCCTCCGACAGCCTGCCGCGCGAGCCGGTCGAGCTCGGCGACGTCCTCGACGCCGCCGTCCACGGCGCGCGCAAGCGCCACCCGGGCGTCCGCTTCGAGCTGGCGGGCAACGTCGACGAGGGCGCCGTCGACGGCTGGGAGGGTGGCCTGCGGCTGATCGTGGACAACCTGCTCGACAACGCCGCCCTGCACGGCCTCCGGGACGGCGGCAGCGTCGCCGTCGGCCTCGAGCGCGACGACGGACGGCTGGTGGTGCGCGTCGAGGACGACGGTCCCGGCATCGCCGCCGCCGAGCGCGAGCGCCTGCTCGAGCCGTTCGCCCGCGGCAGGGACGCGCGGCCGGACGGAACCGGCCTCGGCCTCGCCATCGTCGCGCAGCAGGCCGCGCTGCACGGCGGCGAGCTGGTGCTCGGCGACTCGCCCCGCGGCGGGCTCGCCGTCGAGGTCCGGCTCCCGGCCGGTGCCGAGGCGTAATGCGCGAGGTCGAGATCCGCGGCGAGATGATCCGCCTGGGTCAGCTGCTCAAGCTCGCCGGCGTGATCGACGCCGGCGGCCAGGCGGCCGCCTTCCTCGCGACCACCCCCGTGCTTGTCAACGGCGAGCCCGAACAGCGCCGCGGCCGCCAGCTGCATCCCGGCGACGCGGTCGAGATCGGCGACGAGCGGCTGCTGGTGACCGGCCCCGGCGCCTGAACGACTAGGTCGTTCGCCCGATCGCCTGCAGTGCCGTCGGCAGGATGGTCAGCTCAGGCACGTAGGCGCGCGGCGGGAGCGAGACGGCGAACAGGCAGGCCGCGGCGACGTCCTCGGGCATCAGCATCTGGGCGCGCATCTCGGCGTCCGGCACCTCGGGGCGGTTCTCGAGGATCGGCGTGTCGACGACGCCCGGTGCGACCGTGGTGAAGCGGACGCCGTCGTGCTCGTCGAACGCGGCGCCGCGTGCGAGTGCGTGCAGGCCGGCCTTCGACGCCTGGTAGGCGGCGCCGGAGCGGTCGGTGAAGTTGCCGGAGACGCTGCCGATCAGGACCACGTCGCCGCGCGTCTCGCGCAGCGCCGGCAGGAAGGCCCTGACCGCGTTGAAGGCGCCCGTGAGATTGATCGCCAGCACGCGATCCCAGTCCTCCGGCGAGGTCTCCTCGAAGCGACGGCGCTTGATGTTGACGCCCGCCGCGACCACGAGCGCGTGCAGCGGCCCGATCGTCCGCGCGAGCTCCTCGACGGCGTCGCGGTGGCTGACGTCGAGCGCGTGCGCGACCACGCGGTCGCCGGCAGCGTCCTCGATCATCTCGGGGCGCCGCGCGGCAGCGTGCACGTCCGCGCCGGCGTCGGCGAAGGCCAGGGCCGTGGCCAGGCCGATCCCGCTCGAGGCGCCGACGACGAGCGCGACGCGGCCGTCGAGTGCGCCCACGCTCAGGTCTCCCGGCCCGCGCCCGCGAGGAACACCTTGACTTCCGACGGCGGAGGCTCGCCGGCGAGCCGCGCGAACGCTTCGGGGCCGTCGTCGAGCGGGCGCACCTCGGCCAGCTCGCCGAGTGAGGCGCGGCCGCTCGCCAGCCACTCGAACGCCTGGTCGAAATCGTCCATCGTGTACGCGTAGGACCCCTGGAGGGCGTACTGGCCGCGCACGATGTCGTGGAAGCCGAGCGTCGTGTCGTCGGCGGCGAGCCCGACGTAGACCGCCTGTCCGCCGGGTCGCAGCAGCTCGAGCGCGAGCCGCCTGGTCGCTTCGGCGCCCACGGCGTCGAGCGTGAGATCGGCGCCGAGTCCCTCGGTGGCGGCGCGCACCGTCTCGAGTGCCTCCTCCTCCGAGCCGAAGGTCTCGTGCGCACCGAGTGCTGCCGCGAGCTCGCGCCGCTCCGGCTGGGGCTCGACCAGCGCAACATGCTCGATGCCCGCCAGCAGCGCCGCCTGCAGCGTGACCAGGCCGATCGTCCCGGCGCCCAGCACGACGGCTCGCTCGACGCGGCCGCGCGCGAGCCCGAGCCGCACGGCGTGGACGCCGTTGGACAACGGCTCGACGAGCGCGCCGGTACGCGCGGACACGCCCTCGGGCAGCTCCCGCACGCTCGCTGCCGGCGCGCGCACGAGGTCGGCGAACGCGCCGTCGGAGTGCACCCCGATCAGCCTCCGGTCGGGGCACAGGTTCGTGTGCCCGGCGCGGCAGAGCCGGCAGCGGCCGCAGCCGCTCAGCGGGTTGACCGTCACGCGCGCGCCCTCGAGCTCGCCGGCGCCGGAGCCGGCCGCCACGACCACGCCGGCGAACTCGTGCCCCATCACCAACGGCGGTTTGCGGTTGCCCATGTGCCCGAGGAAGCCCTCGATCTCCGAGCCGCAGATGCCGACCGCCGCGGGTCGGACGATCAGCTCGCCCTCGCCGGGCTCGCCCGGATCGGGCCGCTCCTCGACGGTCATCCGCTCGGGCCCCTGCCACACGATCGCCTTCATCACCCGGGACCGTACCCCAGGAGCGCGGGGAGTGGCGTGTGGCGTGTAAGGATGCGAGGGATGACCGCCGTACTCATCGCCAGCCCGCTCGACGAAGAGCTCGCGCGCCGGATCGCCGGGGCGGATGAGCGCGTCGAGCTGGTCTACGACCCGGCGGTGGTCCCCGCGTCGCGGTACATGGGGGACATCGCGGGGGACTTCGCGCCCGATCCCGCTCGCTGGGCCGAGCTGCTCGGGCGAGCGGAGGTCATCTACGGCATCCCCGGCTCCTCGGCGCAGGGCCTCGTCGATGCGGTGCGTGGCGGCCCGGCTCTGCGCTGGGTGCAGGCACGGAACGCCGGCGCCGGCCAGCAGGTGGCCCAAGCCCTCGAGCTCGACCGGGAGGCGCTCGAGCGGGTGATGGTCACCACGGCGAGTGGCGTCCACGCCGGCCCGCTGGCCGAGTTCACGCTCCTGGGACTGCTGGCCTTCACCAAGCGCCTGCCGCGCATGCAGCGCGACCAGGCGCGCCGATACTGGCCGCCGCAGGAGCAGCCCAGCGGCGAGCTGCGCGGGCAGACCCTGCTGGTCGTGGGCGCCGGGGCCATCGGCACCGAGATCGCGCGGCTCGCCAAGGCGCTCGGGATGGAGGTCCTGGCCGTCAAGCGCGACGTCAGCGAGCCGGTTGAGCACGTGGACGAGCTGCATCCGATCGAGGAGCTCCACGAGCTCGCCGGCCGAGCGGATGCGGTCGTGTCCGTGCTGCCGGGGACCGACGCGACTCGCGGCCTGCTCGACGCCGCATTCTTCGCCGCCGTCAAACCGGGAGCCGTGTTCGTCAACGTGGGCCGCGGCACCGCCGTCGACGAGGGCGCGCTCGTCGACGCGCTGCGCGATGGCACCCTGGGCGGGGCCGCGCTCGACGTCTTCGAGCAGGAGCCGCTCCCACCCGAAAGTCCGTTGTGGGGGCTCGAGAACGTCATCCTCTCGCCGCATGACACCGCGCGGGTGCCTGGGGAGGAGGCGCGCCAGGCCGAGCTCTTCTGCGACAACCTGCGCCGGTACCTGGCGGGCGAGGAACTTCGCAATCGCGTCGACCTCGAGCTCCTGTACTGAGGGCTGACGGGCCTCAGCGGCGCATCTTCGGCGCCGCGCTCCTGCTGGTCGCGGCCGTGCTCGTGGGCCTCGGGCTGGGTGCCGCCTTCTCACCCCCGGGTTCCACCCGCGCCCTCGCGGTGCCGGCGCTCGGCCTGCAGACGCTGCTCACCGTGGGGGCGCTGCCGCGGCAAGAGCGTGGGGTCGAACTGCGCCCGGGGCTGATCCTGCTCGGCCTGCACCTCGCGCTCGGCTCGCTTCCCCTGGCGCTCGTCGCGCTCGTCATCGGGCTCGACGAGCCGCTCGGCTTCGGCCTCTTCCTGTGCGCCGCCGCGCCACCCGCGGCCCTCATCCCGGCCTACGCCGACGTCGCCGAGGTCCCGGGAGGGGACCTGCTCGTCTTCGTGCTGATCGGCTACGGCCTCGCCCTCGTGGTCACGCCCGCGCTCGTCTACCTCGCGGCCGGAGAGCTGGTCGGACTGGGTCCGATCGCGCTCACCCTGGGCGCGGGCCTCGTGGCGCCCGCTGTGCTCGCGCGGGCGCTGCACCCCCAGATCGCCCGCATCCCCCAGCGGGTCCGCCGCGGCCTGATCAACAGCACCGTGGTCTTCATCTGCTTCGGTCTCGGCGGGGGCCTGTTCAGCGGTCTGGATTCCAACGACTTGGAGGCGCTCACGCTCGGCGTGGTGATCGTCGCGCTCGTCGTGCGGTCGGCGGGCGGGGCGGCCGTCGCCGCGCGGATCGCGCCCCCGGACCTCGAGACCGAGGCGTCCTTCGCCGTGGGCTTCAAGAACGTAGCCCTGGCGGCCGCCGTGGGCGGCTCCCTCGCCGGGTCCGTCGCCGCGCTTCCCGGCCTCGTCGCGTTCCCGATCGAGATCCTCTTCTTCCTGTTCCTTGCCCAGCGCGCAGCGCGCCGCGACGTTTGCCATGCTGGCCGCGGGGAACACGGGTAGGAGTCGGCCCGTCCGGCCGGCCCCCAACGAGGAGGAGGGGTGGGCATGGCGAAGGCAGTCACACCGGGTGGGTCGACGGCTCCAGCCGAGGCGCAGGAGTACGCCCCTGAGCCACCGAGTCACCACCTGCCGCCGATGGGCTACGCGGACATGCCCGAGCCCTTGCCGTTCCGCAAGATCCTCGGGCCGAGCGTCATCCTGGCGGGTCTGGGTGTGGGCTCGGGCGAGTACATCATCTGGCCCTACATCACCTCCAACGTCGGGCTGGGCTTCCTGTGGGCGGCGGTCCTCGGCGTGACCGTCCAGTACTTCCTCAACATGGAGATCGAGCGCTACACCCTGGCCACCGGCGAGACCGCCGTGGCCGGCTTCGCGCGCTTCTGGAAGCCCTGGGGCATCCTCTTCTGCTTCTTCGCCATCCTCCCCAACATGTGGCCGGGCTGGGGCGTCGCGGGGGCCACGATCTTCACCTACCTCGTCGGCGGCGACCCCAACGTCATCGCGATCATCCTGCTGATCTCGATCGGCGCTGCGCTGACCGCCTCGCCGGTCGTCTACCAGACGCTCGAGAAGGCCGAGTTCTTCAAGGTCGGACTGACGATCGTCTTCCTGGTCATCGCGATCTTCGCGGGCATCAAGGCCTCGGCGTGGGCAGACCTGCCCGATGCCGTCACGCAGTTCGGCCAGATCCCGAGCGACCAGGTCGCAATCGCCACGATCCTGGCCGGCCTCGTGTTCGCGGGCGCGGGCGGGGTGAACAACCTCGTCCAGAGCAACTGGATCCGCGACAAGGGCTACGGGATGGGGGCGTACGTCCCGAAGATCGTCTCGCCGGTCACCGGCGAGGACCAGGCGGCCCCGTCCACCGGCACGATGGTCCGGCAGGACGAGGAGAACATCGCGCGCTTCAACACCTGGTTCAAGCAGGCCTCCAAGGAGCAGCTGCTCACCTTCTGGCTCATCTGCGTCGGCTCGATCATCATCTTCTCGGTGCTGGCCTACTCGACCGTCTTCGGCAAGGACATCGCCGAGGCGGCCGACTTCGCCTTCATCGAGGCCCAGGGCAACGTGCTCAAGGACGTCGTGGCGCCGTGGTTCGGGACGTTCTTCTGGATCTTCGGCTCGCTCTCGCTGGCGCTCGTGGCCCTCGGCGTGGTCGACTACGTGTCACGCCTCAACGCCGACGTCGTCAAGACGCTGTACGCGCGTGACAGCCAGCGCTGGAGCGAGAGCAAGATCTACTTCCTCGGGGTCTGGAGCATGGTCACCTTCGGCATCCTCATCCTGCTCTCCGGCTTCGACCAGCCGCTCGTGCTGCTCGTGCTCGCGGCGTGCCTGAACGGCATGGTCATGTTCGTCTACTCGATCCTGCTCATCATCCTCAACCGCCGGTCGCTGCCGCCGGCGATCCGCGTGTCGGGCTTCCGGCTCGGCGCCCTCTTCTTCGCGGTCGCCTTCTACGGCTTCTTCGCCGGCTGGCTCGTCATCGTGCAGATCCGCGACAACTTCTAGCCCGATGAGGCACAGGATCTTCGCCCGGCTCGTGGTCTTCATGGTCACGTTCGCGGTGCTCTATGCGGCCGCGGCGGCGCTCGGGCTGTTGTCCGATTAGCCGTCCGTGGCCGTTGAGTGGGTGATCCAGGCCGACGACCTCACGGGGGCGGCGGACACGGCGATCGGATTCGCCGGCGCGGGCCTGCCGACGCTCGTGCTGCCCTGGCGCGGTGCGGTGCCCGCCACGCCGCCGGAGGCGGTGGTCCTCGCGTTCGACACCGCCAGCCGTGATCTCGACGCTGCCACGGCGGCAGACCGGGCCGGGAGGGTGGCGCGCTGGTTCGCGGGCCACTGCGGCGAGCGCGCCTGGCTGTACAAGAAGCTCGATTCGACGCTGCGCGGCAACGCCGCCGCCGAGCTTTCCGCGGTCGAGCATGCCCTCTGCGCGGCCGGGCGGTGCCCGCCGGCGGTGGTGGTCGCCCCTGCCTTTCCCGCCCTCGGGCGGACCACGGTGGACGGTCGGCAATGCTGGGACGGGGAGGGCGTCGACGTCGCTCGACTCCTGGGAGATCCGCAGGACGCAGAGGTCGAGCGAGTCGTCGTCGACGCCCGGAGGACCGAGGACCTCGAAGCCCTGGCAGACAGGCTCGAGGCACTGCCCGCGCGGCCGCTGCTCGTCGGCTCGGGCGGTCTGGCGGCAGCCCATGCCGCCCGCCGGCACGCACCGTTGCGTCCGGCGAGCCGGCCCCCGGAGGCCGGGTCGGTGCTGGTGGTGTCCGGGAGCCGGACGCCCCTCGCCGACCGGCAGGCGGACGTCCTGCGCCGGCGCGCGCGGTCGTTGGTCCGGGTGGTGCTCGAGGATGTCCAGCAGGCCGGTGCGGCGGCGGCGCGCGGGCTGGAGGCCGGCGATGACGTGCTGCTCGTGGGACCGGTGGCGAGCACGCCGGACGTCGCCGGCTCGCTCGGCCGCGCCGCGGCGCACGCCCTCACGACGGCCATGCCCCGGCTGGTCATCGCCGTCGGCGGAGACACCGCCCACGGGTTGTGCGCAGCGCTCGGCGTCGAGGCGCTGTGGGCGGAGCACGAGGCCGCGCCGGGCGCGCCGCTGCTGCGCTGCACGCTCGCCGACGGCCGGGATCTGCGGCTGGTCATGAAGTCCGGGTCGTTCGGCGGCGACGACCTGCTCGCCGAGCTGGTGGCGGACGCATGACGCGACCGCGGGTGGCGATCACGATGGGCGATCCGGCGGGCGTCGGTCCCGAGGTCGCGCTCAAGGCGCTGAGAGAGCCCGGCCTCTACGAGCGCTGCCGTCCCGTGGTGTTCGGGACCCGGGCCGCGCTGGGGCGCGAGGCCGCGGCGCGGGGCGTCGAGCTCGCGCTCGACCCCGATCTCTCCCGAGACGATGCGGGGCCGGAGCGGATCCTGGTGCACGAGCCGGCCGAGTCGATCGAGCCGCCGCCCTACGGCGAGGTGAGCGCAGAGGGTGGCGAGCTGGCGGTGGCCGCTGTGCGCCTCGCCACCCGGGCGGCGCTCGCGCAGCGGATCGACGCCCTGGCCACGGCGCCGCTCAACAAGGCGTCCATGCGGCGCGCGGGCTATGCGCACGCGGGTCACACCGAGCTGCTGGCCGACCTCTGCAACGGCCCGGAGGTCTCGATGCTGCTCGTGGGCCCGCAGCTGCGGGTGGCGCACATGACGACCCACATCGCGCTCGAGGAGGTCCCCGGCCGGATCACGGCCGAGCGCCTGGAGAGCGTGGTGAGGATCGCCACCGAGCTGCTGGGCCGGCTGGGGATCAGCGCTCCCCGGCTGGCGGTGGCGGGCCTCAACCCGCATGCGGGCGAGGACGGCCTGTTCGGCGAGCAGGAGCAGCGCGTGCTCGGCCCGGCGATCGAGCGCCTCCGGGCGGCGGGCGCCGACGTGTCCGGGCCGCTGCCGGGCGACACCGTGTTCGGAGCCGCCCGCGCAGGTCGCTACGACCTCGTGATCGTCATGTACCACGACCAGGGCCACATCCCGATCAAGCTCCTCCACGCCGATGACGCCGTCAACGTCACGGGCGGGTTGCCGATCATCCGCACGTCCGTGGACCACGGGACCGCCTTCGACATCGCCGGGCAGGACAAGGCGCGCAGCTCCAGCATGCAGGCGGCCCTGCGCATGGCCGCCGCACTCGCCGCGGGAGGCGTCAGTCCGGCGTCTCCTCGCCGGACGCGCTGAGCTGGGCGTAGAGGGTGAAGAGCGCCGAGTGGTCCAGCCCACCCGACCCCTGGGCGATCAGTGCGTTGAGCAACTCGGCCACCTGGGCGGTGGCCGGCAGCGCCACGCCGTCCTCGCGCGCAGACTGCAGCGCGATCGCCAGGTCCTTGCGGTGCAGCTCGATCCGGAAGCCGGGATCGAAGCGGCCCTCGAGCATGCGCTCCCCGTGGGCCTCGAGGATCTTCGACTGCGCGAAGCCGCCCAGCAGCGCCTCACGGACGCGCCCGGGATCGACTCCGGCCTTGGACGTCAGCGTCAGCGCCTCGGCGACGGCCTGGATCGTCAGGGCCACCACGATCTGGTTGGCCGCCTTGGCGACCTGGCCCGCCCCAGGTGCCCCGATGTGGGTCGTCGCCTTGCCGAGCTCCGCGAAGATCGGCTCGGCCCGCTCGATGGCTGCCTCGCTGCCCCCGGCCATGATCGACAGCTGGCCGTCGACGGCCGCCGGCTCCCCGCCTGACACGGGGGCGTCGACCGCCTCGACCCCGTGCTCGGTGAGGGCCGCGTGCACCGTGCGCGCCGTGGCGGGTGCGATGGTCGACATGTCGACCACCAGCATGCCCTCGCGCACCCCGGCGATGACGCCATCCTCCCCGAGCACGACGGTCTCCACGTCGGGCGAGTCGGGGAGCATGGTGACCACGACGTCGGAGCGCTCGGCGACCTCGCGGGACGAGCTCGCGGTCTCGGCGCCCTCGGCGGCGAGCGCTTCGGCCGCCTCCGGGCTGTGGTTGTGGACCACGACGGGGAAGCCTGCGCGGACGAGGCGCGTGGCCATGGGCCTGCCCATGATCCCCAGGCCGATGAATCCGATGCGGTCGCGGTCGCTCACAATGGACGGCCACAGCATATTCGCGGGCCGCGGGGTAGCCGTCCACCACCCCGCCTAGGATCGCGCGCCATGCCACGCGCTCGCCGCTCCGCCCGCCTCGTCGAGACTCCGGTCGAGGCCCGCCTCGGGGAGGCGCTCGTATGGACCGACGGGGCCTGCCGGCGCAACCCCGGCCCTGGCGGCTGGGCCGCGATCATCGTGCCGCCGGATGCTGAGGCCACGATCGAGCTGCACGGCGGCGCCCCGGACACGACCAACAACCGGATGGAGTTCACGGCCGCGATCGAGGGACTGCGAGCGCTGCCCGCCGGCAGCCGCGCCTGCATCGTCACCGACTCCCGCCTGATGCTCGACTCGATGACGAAGTGGATCGGCGGATGGAAGCGCCGGGGCTGGAAGACCGCGGGCGGCGACCCGGTCAAGAACCAGGACCTCGTGCGCGCGCTCGCCGCCGAGCTCGCGCGCCACGAAACGGTGCGCTGGCACTGGGTCCGCGGGCACGAGACCGGCGAGGCGCACGCACACAAGGCGCTCAACGACCGCGCCGACCGCCTCGCCGTCGCCGCCTCGCACGCCGCCGCCGCCTGACACGGAGTCAATCGGCTCACGTTCCGCCCCCGCGCGGCCGAAGTCCCGGTATGAGCGCGCCGTTGAGCCTCCCCGACGGCGCCGAGATCCGCGAGCACCCGCGCACGATCGGGTGGCTCGGGACCTCCGCCTTGGCGATGGGCGGCTCCAACCAGATGATCTTCCTCGTCGGCGCGCTGATCGCCGCTCAGGGCAGCGGCGCGATACCGATCCTGATCGTCGGCGTCATGCTCGGCTGGGCCGCCGCGCCGGGCTGGATCGAGCTCGTGATGATGTGGCCCAAGCGGGTCGGCGGCATCGCGGCCACATGCGCCGAGGCATTCCGCCCCTACAGCCCGGTGCTCGCGAACCTGACCGGCGTCTGTTACTGGTGGGGCTGGGTCCCGACCTGCGGGTTCACGGCGATCCTTTCGGCCACCGCACTGCACGAGTGGTACGTGCCCTGGATCCCGGTCACGCCGCTCGCGATCGGCGTCGTGCTCACGTTCGCGGGCATCAACCTGCTCGGCGTGCGTACCGTCACGCGCTTCGCGATCCCGGTCGCAAGCGTCGCGGCGCTGCTCGCGCTGCTCTCAGCGATCATCCCCATCCTCGCCGGAACCGTCGACTACGAGCGGGCGGTCTCGTTCAGCCTCGACACCCCGTTCGACGGCTTCTTCGGCGTCGTGACCTCCGCGATGGCGGGCCTCTATCTCGTCGGATTCGCCGCGCCGGCCTTCGAGGCGGCGACCTGCCATGTCGGCGAGACCCGGGACCCGAACCGCAACGTCCCGCGCGCCGTCTTCGCCAGCGGCGCGATGGCCGGGCTGTTCTTCGTCGTCCTGCCGGTCGTCTGGCTCGGCTCGATCGGACCCGCGGCGATGGGCGGGGAGCTCATGAACACGCTCGGGCCGACCTTCGCCCCGCTGCTCGCGGGCGGTGCCAAGGCCGCGGCGATCTGGTTCCTGATCGCCAACATGTTCATGGGCACGCTGCAGCCGCTGGCCGGCGCGTCGCGCACGCTCTCCCAGCTCTCCGAGGACGGGCTGCTCCCGCGCTCCTGGGCCAAGCGCAACCGCCGTGACACGCCGTGGGTCGCGACCCTGCTGACCGCCGGCCTGGCCATCGGCGCACTCGCCCTCGGGGTCCCGACCTGGATGATCGCGGCCGCCAACTTCACCTACCTGATCGGCATCAGCCTGCCCTCGGTCGCCGTCCTGCTCCTGCGCCGCAACGAGCCCGACCGGGCGCGCCCCTATCGCGCCCCGCGCGGGACGATCATGCTCGGCGTCGGCGCCGGGTTCGTGTGGCTGCTCGCCACCTGCCTGGGCTTCGAGCAGTTCGGGCTCCCGACCGTCCTGCTGTCGCTCGGCCTGGCCTACGCCGGCTCGGTGTTCTACGCCTGGCGCGTCGTCACCGACCGCCGCCGCGCCGGCCTGCGCGGGGTGCAGCGCTCGCTGGGGCTCAAGCTCACCGGCGCGATGGTCGGCGTGATGGCGCTCGACGGCGCCGGCTACCTGCTGGCCGTCAGCTCGGTCGAGGGGAGCCCTGCGCTGATCTCGCTGCTCCAAGACATCTTCGTCGTGGTCGCCATCCTCACGATCACCGTCGGCCTGGTGCTGCCGGGCATCATCGCCTCGGCCGTGGAGCAGATCTCGGCCGCCGCCGCGCGGCTGGCCACCGGCACGCTCGCCGATCTGACGCGGGCGATGCAGGCACTCAGCACCGGCGACCTCGAGGCCGCCAAGGCCCGGGCCGACAACGTCCCCGTCGTCGTGCGCTCGCGCGACGAGGTCGGCGAGCTCGCGCGCTCCTTCAACCTGATGCAGGACGAGGTCGGGCGCGCCGCCGAGGCGCTCGACGGCGCCCGCGAGGGCCTGCGCACGACCGAGGCCAAGCTCGAGCGCAGCCTCGCCCAGCAGACCGCCGTCGCGCGCCTCGGCCGGCTCGCGCTCGAGGGCGAGGACCTGCGCGGCCTCCTGCAGGAGACGGTGATGATCGCGCGCACGGTGCTCGGCTCCGAGCTCAGCGCCACGATCACCGCGCCGTCCGACGGGCAGGGGATGGGGGAGGGCTCGAGCACGCTCGCGGCCCTGTCCGTCTCGATCGGGCCCACGCACGCGCCGTTCGGCGAGCTGCGCGTGCTGCGCCCGGAGGGCGACGTGCCGTTCGCTCCGGACGAGATCGCGTTCCTCGAGGCAACCGCCAACGTGCTGGCCGACGCGATCGAGCGCCGTCGCGCGGAGAGGAGATGCGCCGCCAGGGCCTGCACGACCCGCTCACGGGCCTGCCGAACCGCACGTTGTTCATGGACCGCCTCTCGCTCTCCCTCAACCACGCCGCGCGTCGCCAGAGCTCGGTCGCCGTGCTGTTCCTCGACCTCGACCGCTTCAAGCTGGTCAACGACTCACTCGGCCACGGCGCCGGCGACGAGCTGCTCGTCATGCTCGCCAAGCGGCTGATCGAGGTGCTGCGGCCGGGCGACACGGTTGCGCGCTTCGGCGGCGACGAGTTCTGCGTCATCTGCGACGACCTCGACGAGCCCGGCCTGGCGATCGGCATCGCCCAGCGGATGATGGCGGCGCTCGCGCGGCCGTTCACGCTCGGCACGAGCGAGCAGTTCGTCTCCGCCAGCGTAGGCATCGCCATCGCCACCGGCCGCGGGCGCACGGCCGAGGAGCTCGTCGGCGAAGCCGATGCGGCGATGTACCGCGCCAAGCAGAACGGGCGCGGCGGGTTCGAGCTCTTCGACGCCGTCATGCGCGGCCACGCCAGCGAGCGCCTGCGGGTGGAGAACGACCTGCGCCGCGCGCTCGAGCTCGGTGACGAGCTGACCGCCCACTACCAGCCGATCGTCACGCTCGACGGCGGCGAGGTCATCGGCGTCGAGGCGCTCGCGCGCTGGAACCACCCCGAGCGCGGGCTCGTGGCCCCGGCCGAGTTCATCGCGGTGGCGGAGGAGAGCGGCGCGATCCTCGCCGTCGGCGAGCGCGTGCTGCGCCTCGCCTGCGCCGAGGCGGCGCGCTGGAACGCCGCGGGCGGCCGGCCGCTGAGCATGTCGGTCAACCTCTCCCCGCGCCAGGTGGCCTCGCCCGGGATCGCCGGCATGGTCGCGGCCGTGCTCGCGGAGACCGGACTCGACCCGGCGTCGCTGACGCTCGAGATCACCGAGGGCGTGCTCGTCACGGAATCCGAGGCGACGGCGCAGACGCTGATCGACCTCAAGGCGCTCGGGCTGCGGCTCGTGCTCGACGACTTCGGGACCGGCTACTCGTCGCTCGCCTACCTGCGCCGCTTCCCGATCGACGGCCTCAAGATCGACCGCCGCTTCATCGCCGCGATGGACACGAGCACCCCGGATCGCACGATCGTCGAGGCGATCATCAGAATGGCCGCCGGCCTGCAGATCGACGTCGTGGCCGAGGGCGTCGAGACGGTCGAGCAGGCGGAGGACCTCGTCCGCCTCGGCTGCGTCCACGCGCAGGGCTTCTACTACGCCCGGCCGATGCCCTCCGCCGACGTGGCGGTGCTGTTCGACCACGGCCTGCCCCACGGCCTCGGCCCGTCCGCGCCGGCCGAGCCGCCGCTGCTCAAGACCTCATAGACGCGCGCCCGGCGCGCGGGCGGCGGGAGCACCGCGTCGAGCGTCAGCGTCGCCTCGACCACCCGCTGCGCGAGCGCGCGATCCCACAGCAGCTGCGACCACTGGTCCAGGCGTCCGCGCACGGTCAGCAGGATCGACACCCTGGTGATGCCGGCGGCGCCGGCGACCGCGACCAGCGCCGACGCGAGCCCCGTCTGCACGAAGCCGGCCTCGTAGGCGCTGATCAGGTGCGGCAGCCCCAGCACGAGCACGAACAGCGCTGCGCCGAGGACGATCGACCAGCGCCGGTAGCGGCGCCAGACGATGCGCCGCAGGTCATCGCGCAGCCCGGCGCGCGCATGGCGGTCGAGGTAGGCCTCCGGCGCCTTGTCGCCGGCCAGCAGCTGGCGCCAGATGACCGTCTGGCGGCGCACGCCGTCGCGGACGAGCTGCTCGGACGGCGGCTCGCCGGTCCTGAGGCGCGCCTGCACGCCCGCGCACCATGCGTCGAGCTGCGCGCGCACCACCGCCACGCCGCCGGCATTGAGACGTGACTGCAGGTCGTCGAGCAGCCGCTTGAGGCGCTCGATGCGCGCGGGCAGGAAGACCTGCTCCCAGGTCTCGCTCGGCTCCTCGCCGTCGCGGCGGTAGGCGCGGCAGACGCGGCCGTAGGTGTCGGAGAGGCCGTTGCCGAGCTCGTAGGCCTTGCCGGCCGACTCGTCGAGCGCCCACAGGTCCTTCTGAACCTCGATGTGGCAGCTGCGCAGCCGCGCCCGGAACGTCTCGGCTGCCGCGGGCGAGCCCGGCGCGGCGCGCGCAAGCGCGACGAGCGCGGCGAGCGCTGCGCCCTCGGACGTCACGCCCGCGCGCTGCGCGTCGCCGCAGGCCGCGCGCAGCTGCAGCTCGAGCTGGTCAGCGGGCTCGAGGCTCCCGTGCGCGGGCAGCAGGGTGTCGCTCGCAGGCATCCCCGTGTCGTCGACGAGCGCGTAGAGCTCGGCCACGCGCCAGCCGAGCTGCACGGCGGCCGCGAGCGGCGCTTCGGGTGCGGTGGGCGAGCTCGGCATCTGTCTGACAGAGCGCCCGCGCCGCGTACTGATACGTCAGTCGTCGCGCATCGTGAGCTCGAAGCGGTGGCGGCGGCGGGTCGCCGCGCTCGGATCGTCGGGCGGCGAGGCGCTCAGACGCGCGGTCTCGAACAGCATCATCACGAGCCCGGCCTCCCTTGTCTCGCCGCTGTTCGGGTTGCGCTGCATGCGCTCTGTGGACGCAGCCTCGATCCGATCGGCCTGGGCGAGGAGGCGCAGGCAGGCGCGGGAGAGGTCGTTCCAGCCGCGGGCGTCGAGGTGCAGGGCGGTGCGGGTGAGGTGGGCGTTGCCGTCGTCAAAGCCGCCGGCGGCGCTGGCGGCGCGGGCGTAGGCGTCGATGGTCTGCAGGCTGGAGGAGACGGCGGCTTGTTTGGCGATCGGCGGGGCGGCGGCCCAGG
>Ga0136617_10000309_pt1 | contig 39822 bp, 38 predicted proteins | sample AntDrymUQ3222106_2_FD_129672 | JGI IMG/M metagenome (GOLD analysis project Ga0136617, IMG submission 129672) | Polar desert sand microbial communities from Dry Valleys, Antarctica - metaG UQ322 (21.06) | ecosystem: Environmental > Terrestrial > Soil > Desert | place: Antarctica: Dry Valley... | reverse complement strand
GCCGCCGATGAAGATCAACAGTCGGCCTTGTGCCCGTGATCACCACGAGTCGGCCAGATCTGCTGGTGCACCCAGCGTGCTGACCTGCGAGGACGGGGCGGACACCCTCAATTGGGGGTGCTGGACAGCTACCGTCGAAGCTGTCCAGGCCCCATTTCGTGGTGGTCGACAGGTAGGACCGGATGACGGCGAAATCGGCCAGGCCGGTCAGGGTGCGCCAGCAGCCGCCGGAGGTGCGCTGCTGGATCTTGGCCGGTCGGACATCGCGCCCACTCTGGTTGTTGGTGTTATGCCGAATTCGGCATAACACGAACTATTCCGATGTCGCAGTTATGCCGAGGTCTGCGTGAAGAGCGAGGTCGAGGAGGGTGATCTTGCCTCATAGTTCGGCATAACTACGGACGTCGACGATCCTTCTCACTCCGAGGAGAGGAGAGGATCATGGATGGCCAATGTGGGGCGCCGCTGGTGCCGGGCCAGGTGCCGGGCCCCCTGCAAGCGCACGCAGAGGGGTTTCTCGCCGAGCTGGCGAGGCTGGGGTACTCGCCACGAAGTTTCGCCGCGCAGCTGCGGTTGCTGCGCCACCTGTCGGGGTGGCTCGCGGGGAGAGGGCTCGCCACGGAAGCGCTCACCGAGGAGATGGTGGGGGCGTTCGTCGCCGAGTGGCGGACGGTGACGACGAACATGCGCTCTAAACGCGCGCTCGTCCCGTTGCTTGGCTACCTGCGCGGCCTCGGTGTCGCGCCGGCGGTGGCGCCGGCGGTTCCCGCGACGCCAGCAGAGGGGCTGTTGCAGCGGTTCGGCTCGTTCCTCTCGACCGAGAAGGGGCTCGCGCCCGAGACGGTGCGCAGCTACGTGTCGCTGGTGCGCCCCTTCCTCGCTACGCATGCCGAGCGCCCGGGCGGGTGGGCATCGCTTGCTGCCCGCGACGTCGACGAGTTCATCATCGCTCGGGCGGCCATCGAACGCCCGGGCTCGGTCTGCGTGCGGGCGAACGCCCTGCGGTCGCTGCTGCGTTGGATGTGGCTCGAGCACCTCGTCGCCGCGTCACTTCCCGACGCGGTGGGACGCATCGCGGCCCCGAGCACGGCGACGTTCGGGCCGGTCGCGCTCGATACGGAAGCGGTCGCGGGACTGTTCACCGCCCTGGCAGGGGGCGGTCCGGGGTTTCGTCGTGACGAGGCGATCCTCGTGCTGCTGGTCCGCCTCGGGCTCCGAGCCGGGGAGGTGGCCTCGCTGCGGCTGGAGGACCTCGACTGGCGCGCCGGGGTGGTCCGGGTGCGGGGTAAACGCGGCCGCATCGATGAGCTTCCGCTGCCCGCCGACGTCGGGGCGAAGGTCAGCGCCTACCTGCGCGAGGGCCGTCCCTCGGGCACCGGCCACCGCGTGGTCTTCCTCGCTCTCGACGCCCCTCACCGGCCGATCACGAGCGGCGCGGTCACCAGCGTTGTCGTTCGTGCCCGGGACCGCGCGGGCATCGACGGTCCCGGTGCCGCGCACCGGCTTCGGCACACCGCCGCCTGTGCGGTGCTCGCCGGGGGAGGCGGGCTGGCCGAGGTCGCCCAGCTGCTGCGCCACGAGCATCCGGCAACCAGTGCCCGCTACGCCCGCGCGGACCTCGATGCGCTCGCTGTGCTGGCCCGCCCGTGGCCGGCGGAGGCGGTCCGATGACCCTCGACCTGCGCGCCGCGGCAGTCGACTACCTTGCCGCGCGCCGCGCCCGCGGCTACCGGCTCGCCGATCACGACTGGCTGATCCGTTCCTTCCTCGACGACCTGCAGCGCCGTGACGTCACCACGATCACCGTGGCCGACGCGGTGGCCTTCGCCCGGTGGCGACCCGATACCACTCAGCGCTGGCATGCCCAGCGGCTGCACGTCATCGCTGGGCTCGCCGGCTACCTGCACGCGTTGGATCCGGCGGCGGCCGAGCTGGTCCCGGCCGGGCTGATCCGCGCGCGGGTCACCCGCCGGCACCCGTACCTGTACTCCGACGAGCAGATCCGGGCGCTGCTCGCGGCGGCGTCCGCGCTCTCCCCGCCGCCGCTGGCGGCAACGATGTCCACCCTCATCGGGCTGCTGTCGGTCAGCGGTATGCGGGTGGGCGAGGCGATCGCGCTGGATGTCGGCGACCTCGACATCGACCGGCGGGTGCTTCGGGTTACCGGCAAGTACGGCAAGCGGCGGCTCGTGCCGCTGCATCCCAGCACCGTCGAGGCGCTGACCAGCTACCTCGCCGGCCGCCCGCCGGACGGGCCGCTGTTCGTCGGGGTGCGGGGGAACCGGTTGAACGCCAACGCGGCCCGAGCGGTTTTCGGCGCGCTCATGCAGCAGTGCCGGCTGCAGGCGCAGCCGGGATGCGGCGCCCCGCGCCTGCATGACTTCAGGCACTCCTTCGCGGTGAACAGCCTCACCGAGGCCCAGCGCAGCGGCTCGGACGTGGACGCGCGCGTGGCGGTGCTCGCCGGCTACCTCGGCCACGTCGACCCGGCCTGCACCTATTGGTATTTGGAGGCCAGCCCGCAGCTGATGGCGGCGGTCTGCGAGCGTGTCGCCGCATCCTTCCGCAGGGACCACCGATGAGCGCGCTCGCCCCGACGCTGCAGTCGTTCTTCGCCAGCTACCTCCAGGGGCAACGAGCCGCCAGCCGGCACACCATCACCGCCTACCGCGACACCTTCCGGCTGCTGCTGGGCTACGTGCAGGACCAGACTGGCGTGCGCCCCAGCGACATCGACATCGCGATGCTCGACGCCGAGCTCGTCGGCGAGTTCCTCACCATGCTCGAACAGCGCCGGGGCAACAGCGTCCGGACCCGCAACGCCCGCCTCGCCGCGCTCCACTCGCTGTTCTCCCACGCCGCGCTCCGCCACCCCGAACACGCCGAGCTCATCGCCCGAGTGCTCGCGATCCCGTTCAAGCACGGGCAGCAGACCATCGTGAGCTACCTCGACGACGCCGAGGCCGAGGCGCTGCTCGCCACCCCGGACCGGGCCACCTGGAGCGGGTGGCGCGACCACCTCCTGCTACTGCTCATGATCAGCACCGGACTACGAGTCTCGGAGGTCACCGCGCTCGTGCGCGCCGACATCTCCACCGACCGCCGCCTCGCCTGCGTCTCCTGCACCGGCAAGGGCCGCAAGCAGCGCGTCACACCGATCAACCGCCCCCTGGCCGCGGCGTTGAAGGCATGGCTCACCGAGAACACCGGCGATCCCGACGCCCCGCTGTTCATCGCACAGGGAACAAGACATCCGCTCAGCGCCGACGCGGTCGCCCAGCGGATCAAACTGCACGCAACCGCAGCGGCCGCCGCCTGCCCGACGCTGGCCACGAAGAAGATCACGCCCCACGTTCTTCGCCACACTTGTGCCATGCGGATGCTGGCCGCAGGGGTCGGGACCGCCGCGGTCTCCCTGTTCCTCGGTCACGAGTCGCTGGCATCGACCCGCCCCTACATCCACGCCGACCTCGAGCTCAAACAGCGCGCCCTCGACCGCACCGCCCCGCCAAGGACGACGAAGGGCCGCTATCGACCGCCCGACGATCTGCTCGCCTTCCTCGAGGCCCTGTAGTTATGCCGAACCCTGCGGCCCTACCGCCGCCCTGACCTCACCGTTCACGCAGACCTCGGCATAACTGCGACATCGAATAGTTCTTGAACGGGTCGAACGGCAGCTCCAGCTGGCCGGGCGCGCGGCGGCGCACCGGAGCGGGCGGCGGCGGCCCCGGCGCCCGCCGGGACCGGGGAAGGTCACCGAGGGGCAGGGGGTACTGCCCGGACCGGGCGGGGCGGTTGCCCCGGTACGGGTCGAGCGGCAGCTCGAGCTGCGTTCCGGCGCGTGACCGGCCGCGCGTGGGTGCACCTGTCGACTCCGCCGGTGCGGGCGGTGCCGCCGGGCGCGGGCTGCGGGTCACGTCGAGCGGGAGCCGGTACTGGCCGTCCCGGCCGAGGACGGGCCGGTTCTCCGGCCAGTCCTCGCCCAGTGGCAGCGCAAGCTGGCGGCCCTGCCCGGTGCGCGAGCCCGCCGCGGGCGCTGGTGCGGGGGTGCCGGTCGGGACGGGACCGCCGCAGACCAGGCATGGGCAGCATGTACTGCCCGTCGAAGGTGGCGCGCACGTTGGCGTACGGGTCGGGCGCGGCATCCCCGGTTCCGGTCCGGCTGCCTGCGGCGCGGGTGCGGGCGCCTCGTGCGGTGCCGCCGCCGCTGCCGCCTCGGCCGGAGATCAGGCCGAAGGTCTTGTAGGCGATGAAGCCGCGCACCAGCGACCCGACGAACGAGCGTCCGCCCCCGCCGCCGCGGATCGAACTGAGCACTCAGAACGGGATCTTGTAGAGGATGTACATCAGCGAGCAGGCGACGAGCAGGTTGACCAGGCCGTCGCTGGTGGGGCCGAACAGGGTGAACCCGCCGGGGGCGAGGAACACCCGCATCGCGGTGATCAGGGTGAGGCTCTGTACGACCTGGATGGCCAGGCACCCGCCGAATGCCTTCCACTACCAGTAGGCGATGTGCTCGGTCTGGGGCAGGGCGTGGAACATCAGCGCGATCGGCGCGCCCGCGATCAGGATGACCGTCAGCGCGACGCGGATGACGAACCCGATCAGCAGCGCGATCAGCATGCCCGCGAGGAACAGCCCGACGAAGACGAGGAAGATCCCGTCGTTGAGCGAGCTCAGGGTGATCTCGCGCAGCGTGTCGCCGGCGGTGACGGCGTCGAGGTCCTCACCCAGCACCGCTCGGGACATGCTGTTGGCGATCTCGATGGCCTTGGTCGCCGCCCTCAGGCTCAGCGCGCCGGCCAGGAACCCGGCGACGAGCCGGGGCGCGATCTCCTTGGCCGAGTAGCGGGTCTGCACGGACTCGTGCGCTATGATCAGCACCCCGGCCAGCAGGATCAGCAGGCCGTAGCAGGCGAGCAGGATCTGCCACGAGCTCGCCCACAACTCGCCCAGCCGCGGCAGGTCCTGCGGGGTCGGGGTGGTCAGCAGCGTGTTCGACAGCAGGACCAGCAGCGGGTTGAGCGCGGCGGTGACGATCCCGCGGAAGAACCCGTTGATCGCGTTGGTGATGCAGCCGCCGATCTCGGTGAATCCGCACGGCTTCTGCGCGTCCTCGGCAGGAGCGCCGGGACCCCCGCCGGGGCCGGTCGGCTCCTGCGGTGTGTCCGGGGAGAACTGCGGCAGGCACCCCTCCCCGGTGCACGCCGGGTCCGGCTGCGGCACCGGTGGCGTCGGCTCTGGTGTCGGTGCGGGTTGGGCGGGTGCGTTGAAGACGGCTGTGGTCAGCTTGACCTGGCCGGGCGCCGCACCGGTGACGGTGCCCGCCGCCGAGACGGCCGCCAGGACCGTGAGCAGCGCCGCGACCGCGATCAGCACCCTGGTGGGCCGCCGCCTGGCGGCAGCCGACCGCGTCCCGCGGTCGCCGCGCGGGGGAGTGGGTTGGGTGGCGCGCGGATGCGTCGCAAGGCAGGTCCTCGGCATCGGGCTACAGCCCCACGATCGACTGCAGCAAGGTGACGACGAGCGGGGCGAGCGCGGCCAGCCCGTAGCCGATGGCGGCGGCCTTGAACGCCTGCTTGGCCTTCTCGACCTCGCCCGGGTCGCCGTTCTGCAGGACGTAGCGGACCCCGCCGAGGGTCAGGAACACCGTCGCCAGAGCGGCGAGGATCCCCGCCGACGTTGACATGCCCGACCGGGTCATGGGCCCGTTGACCGCGCGGCAGCTCACGATCCTGGCCGCGACCGGGCCGACGCGGCACCGGCGAGCGCGCCGCCGCCCGCGCGGCCCCGCCCTTTGCCGTGGACCAGTTGGCGGACCTCGTCGCCGTGGTGGTGCTCATGCACTACACCAACCGCATGGTCGCCGTGTTCCTCAACGAGGTTCCACTGCCGTCGCACGTCCCGGGGTGGATGCTGGATCCGGTAGCACGGCGGCTGGGGCGGATCATCGGTGACGCCGACGGACGGGTACGAGCTGCTGCTCCCGCGACTGCCTCCCCGACCACGCCGGTACCCGATCTGTGGTGGACCGCGTCCCGGGAGGCGCTGCGTGACGCGTTCACCGGTGCGGCCACCGTGATAGAACAAGCTGGGACCCGGACCGTCCCCGCGCCGGTGCGGGAGATGCTGGATCGCGAACTCGACGGGTGGAGCGGCCAGCAACGGGAGCTGGACCTGTCGTGGGCGGCCGACGCCTGTTCGTCACTGCCGGTCGCCGACCAGGCAACCGGGCGTCTGGTGCTGCTGTTCGCCTTCGCCCCGTACCGGGTGGACCGTGCGGATCTGGTCGCGACCGGTGCGGGAGACCGGGAGCTGGTGGAGATCGGCGCGTGGGCCAGCCTGACCACGGCCCGCCGGGTAGGCAGCCGACTGGCCCGCAGCTCGGGTCACAGCAGCCATCACGAGGCGCGAACACGCTCGACAACACGACGTGCCGGCCGTAGCACGCCGGGAGCACGGCCAGATGTTACTATCGTTTCTTGAACTGATAGGAGCGATAATGGCCGAGAAGCGACTGTACGGGCAGTTCTGCGGGCTGGCTGGCGCGCTCGACCTCGTCGGCGAGCGCTGGACATTGCTCGTGATCCGCGAGCTGCTGCCGGGTCCCACCCGGTACAACGACATCCTCGTCAACCTGCCCGGGATCGGCCCGAACCTCCTGTCGCTGCGGCTGCGGACACTCGCCGAGGCCGGCGTCCTGGAACAGCGGCGCACGGAGCACGACGGCCGAGGCCGGGAGTACCAGCTGACGGAACGGGGCGAGGCGCTACGAGAACCCGTCCTCGCGCTCGCCCGGTGGGGCCTCGGTCAACTCTCCACCGCAGGTGGTGAGCGCGGCGAGACCCGCGCGTCGTGGAGCTTCCTCGCGGTGGAAGCCATGATGCACGACTCGACGGCCGCCGACGTCACCGAGAACTACGAGTTCCGGGTCGGCGGCGTTGTGTTCCACATCAGCGTGGTCGGCGGCCACGCCACAGCCGTCCGCGGCCCGGCGACCGCTCCGGCGATCACCGTCACGACCGACGCCGAGACGTTCGTGGAGATCGGAGCCCGGATCGTCAGCCCGTTCGCCGCCGCGGTGTCCGGACGGCTGTCCATCGAGGGCGATTCGGCCGCGGTCGAGCGCTGCACCACCCTGATGGGTCTGACCACCGGACCGGCCCCGGTCGGCTGAGACGGACGGGGGAGCCGGGCCGGGCGGAACCGACCCGGTCAGGCAGCTGCCTCGAGGAACCGGCGCAACCGGGCCGGGACGACGGTGACTGCGTTGTCGGACCGGTCGATAAGGCCGGCCTTCTCAAAGTTGGTCAGGAACACCCCGACCCGCGACCTAGTGGTGCCCACCATCGCGGCGATCTCCTCGTGCGTGAGGTGGGGCGGCAGCCGGACCGGCGCATGCTCCGAGCGGGCCATGCGCGTGGTGAGCATCAGCAGGCGGGCGGCCAGCCGCAATTCCGAGTCGAGGGTGACGAAGTTCGAGATGATCTCCTGCTGGTTACGCAGGCGCCGGAGCAGAAACTCCGTCCAGGCCGGCAGCAGGTCATAGCGCCGGATCGCCCCCATGAGCTGACCGAAGCCGAGGACTTGGACCGAGCACTCCGACATGGCGATGGCCGAATCGAGGTGCGGACCGCCGTCGCTCGCCGGCACTCCGATCATGTCGCCGCGCGTGTGCAGATCGATCAGCGACATCTTGCCGAACGCGGTGGGCATGCAGCTCTTCACCCACCCACGCTGCACGAGGTAGACGGCCGAACAGGCCCCACCGGACATGTAGAGGTGCGAGTTCCGCGGGATGATCTTCTTCGGCAGGGAGATACTGTCGGTGTCCAATCTCCGGCGGAGTAGGGACTCGAATCCGGTCCCTACCCCGCGATCCGTCGTCGAGCCGCTCCGGGGACCACGGAAACCCGTACACACGTCCTCCATTAACGACATCCTCTGATCTGCGTTGCCGACTGAGGCCCAACTCTTAGCCACTCGGCGTCATCGTCTACCTCATCACAGAATAAGCACCCAAAGAGTCAAACAGGATAAAAGCCCGTGACGACAGCAGGGCCAGCCGGGAAACCCGGCCGGCCCTGCTGATCTCGCAGATCGTCTCCCTACGCGGACAATCTTATTCCGTGCTCGGCATAGCACCTCAGAAGAGTCAACGCCTCACCCCAGCCCACCGAGCACTCCGCGAATCGGGCCAGCCCGTCCTCCGTTTCCGGGATACCGGTCTCCACCACCTGCAACCACGTGCCCTCCGCGTGCCTCTCCACAGTGAAGGTGACGAGCGAGGGCGGCTGTCTCCAGGTCAGCGCGAAGATCGATCCCGGCTCGTACGACTGGACGACGCCGGCATCGGTCATGTCCGTTCCGTCGTCGGTCCAGCCCTTCCAGCGCAGGTGCACCGGGCTGCCCACCCGTGGTTCGAATTCCGATCCGTCGGTGAACCAACGGTTCCAGCCCTCCCCGCTCGACACCAGGTCCAGAACGGACTGCGGATCGCTGCGAATCAGCGTAGAATGGATGATATCGGGAACGTGCACGACCGTGATCATTCGGCCGCCTCGGCATAGGCAGGCAACAGCTCCAGCCAGCGGGCGTCGGAGTCCGCCGGGGGCGCGGTGCCGGCCAGGTACGACTCGAGGCAGTCGGTATACATGTGCCAGCCCGCCGCGTAGTCGGCTGGATCGGCTTCCGGGCCGAACCCGGTGTGGTCGATCACGAGCCGGGTGGAACCGTCGCCGCGGTCCATCAGCTCCAACCGGAACACCGACACGGTCTCACCCGTGTAGCGCCATGTGTGCTCGAACACCCGGACCGGTTCCCAGGTCCGTACACCGCACTCGATCGTGTCGCCGTGCTCGCCGCGGCCTTCCAGCACATAGTGGCTGTCCGGGCCCGGCATACCGGACAGCACCGGCCCGAACCACGCGGGCAGCACCGCAGGACCGGTCCAGGCCGCCCAGACGGTGGCCGGGTCGGCCGGCATCGTACGCTGCAGGTGGACCGATCGCGCCGTTCGCGACGCGGTACCGATCATGTCGATGGAGCTGTTCATCGTGCCTCCGTCTCGATAAGGGGAAGGCTGGCGTCGCCCGGCTCGGACTTCCTGTCGGCCTGCCCGACGGAGGCGTCGAGGGCCAGCAGGCCGACACCGACACCCGCGATCAGGATGATCACCATCGCCACGTTCAGCGAGGTCAGGTCGGCCAGCCAGCCGTACACCGTCGGGGTGGCGATGAAGGCGATGTAGGCCGGCGTCATCATCGCCGCCGCCACGATGCCGGCGTGGCTCGGCGCCACCCTGGCCGACGCGCTCAGGCAGGTCGGTTGGACACCCGCGATGGCGAGTCCCATGAGGACGAACGCGCAGATCGAGACCCAGACGTCGGGCACCACCATCAACAGTGCGCCGGAGACCGCGGTGCCCACCGCGGAGCACAGGAACGATCGCCGGATGCCGAACGTGGTGACCATCCAGGCGTTGATCAGCCGTCCGATCATCATCATGAGGCTGAACAGCGCGAACGCTGCACCGCCGATGACGATCGGAAGGTTCAGCAGCTGGTCGACGTAAATCACCGACCAGACCTGCACGATGCTCTCGACTGCGATCGCGAGGATCGTCATCACGAAGACCACCCGGAATAGGCGGCTGCGCAGCAGGGAGCGGGTGCTCACGTCGTCGGCCGGGTCCGGCTCGTCGTCGCCCTTCGCGGAACGGACGACCGGGGGGAAGGTGATTACGAACGAGGCGAACAAGACGGGCAGCAGGACGACGGCGGAGATCACCACGGTCCACCGGTAGTCCACGCCCGCGCTGATCATGGCGCCGACTCCCAGCGCGCTGATCACCGTGCCAGCGCTGTTGATGGCGTACATGACGTTCATGACGTCACGCCCGCTCGCGGTCTCGATCTCCATGAACACGCTGTTGGTCGCCGTGTCGATCAGCGCCGAGCCCAAGCCGGCCAGCACGAACGCCAGCAGTAGGCCCCAGAACTCGGTGCTGACCGCCAGCGTCATCAGCATCCCGAGGATGGCGACCTGCCCGGCGATGCCGAGCCCGCGGTGGTCGAAGTGCCGGTAGAGCCGCTTCGCCGACAACAGCGTCAGCAGCCCGACGATCGGGAGCAGGAGGTGGGCGGTGCCGAACAGGCCCTCGCCGAGCGCAAGGGCGAGGATGACCTCCGCCCATACGACGGTCATGACCCCGATCGCGATTCCGAACACGAAGAACTGCGCGCCGGAGAGCCAGGTCGCGGCACGGACGTTCCATGTCGCGGGCGACTCGGCGGCCTGCCCCTCATTTAGGTTGGCGGACACGCTGATTTCCTCCCGGGTCGGTCGGGTCGCTGCCCGATGGTGGATCGAGTTCGAGGGCCTTGCGGAGATAGGCCGCGTGCAGTGACCGGAACGTCGAGTCGAAGTCCGGCCGTGGGGCGCCGGCGAGATGGGCGACGAGCCCCTCGACGTGGGTGTGCCAGCCCGCGGCGTACTCGATCAGGTTCGATGTGGAATGGAGCCGGTCGTGGTCGAGCAGTACGTGCGTGCCGCCGTTCTCGAGCCCGTGGAGCCGGAGCCGGAACCGGGACCGCCCCTCACCGGAGTAGTCCCAGATCAGGTCCAGTCGCTTCGGCGGCTCCCATGTCGTGACCGTGCAGGTGGCGGTCTCGCTCGGGGCCATGCGCAGCACGAAGGTCTGGCCGGGCCCGGGCACCCCGCTCTCGACAGGGGCGAGCCAGCGGCCCAGCCGGACCGGGTCCGTCCACGCCGACCACACCTGAACCGGCGGCGCGGACAGCCGACGCTCGAGGTGCACCGCCGTACGGGTAAGGGAAACTGAACCCAGCTCTGTCACGTCGATCACGGGGCGTCCTTCTCGTTGAGTTCGCTCTCGAGGGCGTCGAGCTTGCTGTTCCAGAAGCGCGTCTGCCGGTGGGCCCACTGCGCCAGCTCGTCGAGGTGCCACGGCTGTAACCGGTAGATCCGGCGGGCCCCGTCCACCCGGCTCACGACGAGCGTGCTGTTGCGCAGTTCTCGCAGGTGCTTGGACGTGCCCGACTGGCCGACACCGAACTCGGCGTGGGCCACGGCGGCGAGTTCACCGGCACTGCGTTCGCCGTCCGCCAGCATCTCCACCAGCCGTCGGCGAACAGGATCGGCAACAGCCTGGAAGACGTCCACGGCGATCACTTTGCCCTTCACTCATATGAGTGTCAAGGACTACGCTATCAGATCGCTTCCTAATACACAACTTTTCGCCGGAGCGCAGCTCCCTTCGGGTCATCGCCGTGTCGCGGTCCGGCCTTGAATCGGTCACGGCGACACGTTCCGACCGTGCGCCCGACCTGCCCGACGAGCGACCTGCCCCGTGTGCGGCACGTCGCCGACCCGACCGTAAGACAGGTGGCTCGTGTACATCATCTGGTTCCTGCACCGCGTTCCCGCCCCGCGCGCCGACGACTTCCTCGCCTGCGTCGGGCAGGCGATCGAGGTCTTCCACCGGCACGGCGCCATCGGCGGCACCGTCTACGCCATGGCGGACCCGGCCGCGAAGTACGGCTGCTCGGCCGTGGAGACCTGCATCGACGTCGCCGAGGACGAGGTCCTCTTCGCGGAGACGGCCTACTTCCGCGACCGCGAGCACTACGACGAGGTGATGCCCCTGGTCGACGCCGACCCGGAGCTAGAGGAGCTCTATCAGGTCCTCATCTCCACCATCGACATCGCACGCACCGTGCGCGGCGAATTCAGCACGATCCTGGAGATCGTCGGCGACCGGCAGCCGGTCCCGGTCACCTGACCCGCACACCCCACCGCGCAACCAGCACGAGAGGCAGCGAACCATGAGCGGGACCTCACGAACACCACGCGTCGCGTTGGTGACCGGCGCGAGCACCGGGCTCGGCGAGACCCTTGCGGGCTTTCTCGGCGACCGCGGATGGCGCCTCGTCCTCACCGCCCGCACGGAGCCGGACCTGACCGCGGTGGCCAAGAAGGTGGCCGGGTCGGGAACCGACGTCCTCGCGATCGCCGGCGACGTCGGCGATCCCGCGCACCGGCGACGGCTGGCGGACGGCGCCGCGTCGCTCGGCGGGCTCGACTGGCTGGTCAACAACGCCTCCCAGATGGGGGTGAGCCCGATCCGGCCGTTGCTCGACCACCCCGACGGGGTGTTCGAGGCCGTGCTGCGGACCAACGTCGTCGCCCCACTGGCCCTCGCCCAGCTCGTCGCGCCCCTGCTGCGCGAGCGGCGCGGGCTGCTGGTCAATCTCTCCAGCGAGGCAGCCGTCGACGTGTTCCCCTGCGCCGGGATCTACGGGGCCAGCAAGGCCGCGCTCGACCAGGCCTCCCGCATCATGGCCGCGGAGACCGAGGACGTCGGCATCACGTTCGTCGACCCGGGGGGCATGCGCACCCGGGGCTACGAGCAGGCCGAGCCGGGTTTCGACCTGTCCGGCGTACCCGGCCCCGAGGTGACGCTGCCCTTCTGGGACTGGCTCCTGGACCGCTCGGCCTCCGAGGTCAACGGCCGCCGGTACCTCGCGCAGCAAGCCGGGTGGATCACCGGACCGGACACCGCGCCGTGAGCGCCCCGCCCGCGCGGCCCGCCCCCTACAGCGCGCTCGCCCAGGTCTACGACCGCTGGATGGCCGCCGACCGCGTCCCCTACGAGCAGTGGCTCGGGTTCACCGCCCGCCGCTTCGCCGAGGCCCCGCGCGAGGTGCGCAGCGTCGTCGACCTGTGTTGCGGCACCGGCACCACGATCCGCAGCCTGCAGGACGCCGACTACGAGGTGACGGGCGTGGACGCCTCCCCGCAGATGCTCGACGTGGCCCGGTCGCGCGTCGACCCCGGCACCCGCCTGCTGCCTATCACGCTGCCGGACGAACGCCTGCCGCAACTGGGCCGTTTCGACGCCGCCCTGATGTGCTTCGACGGCGCGAACTACCTCACCGGGCCCGGCGACCTGGCCGCGGTGCTGCGGCACGTCGCCGCGCTGCTGAACCCGGGCGGCGTGCTGGTCTTCGACCTGAGCACCCGGCTGAGCTTCGAGTCGATCGCCGCGATGGGCGAGTTCGGCGAGGAGTTTGACGACTTCGCCTACCGGTGGGACACCCGGCACGGGCCGGGCCCCGAGCACTACGAGTTCGAGGTGACGCTGGTCCTGCCCGGCGGGCGGGCGACCGAGCTGCACCCGCAGCGCTGGTTCGCCCACGACGAGGTCGAGCGGGAGCTTGCCGCGGCCGGGTTCGCCGATGTCGCCGTCCACGACAACTACACCGACCGGCCGGTGGACGCCGCCACCCGGCGCGACACCTGGAGCGCGCGCCCGGCCGCCGACCGCCGAGAAGAGGCCCCGTCATGATGTCCGATCCCGCACCCACCCGCCGCCGGGCGCTCCCGGCGATCGGCCTGGCCGTCGCGTTGGCGGCCACGTCGGCGTGCGCCGCCACGGCGCAGCAGCTCGTGCCCGTCGCCGCGACCACGACCACGATCGAGACCGTCGCGACCGGCCTGGTCACGCCCCGCGGCCTGGCCTGGGACCCGGCCACCGAGCGGGTGCTCGTGGTCGAGGCGGGCAGCGGTGGGCCCGCCCCGTGTGCGACGGGGGTCGGCGGTTACCCCGCCTGCTTCGGCTCCACCGGGGCGGTCACCGCGTACTCCCCGGCCGACGGTGCCTCCTCGCGCATCGCCGAGGGGCTGCCGTCGGTGATCAACGAGTTCAGCGTGCTGGGGCTGCACGACATCGACGTCCGCGACGGCGTGACGACCGTCGTACTCGGCATGGGCGGCGAGATGTCCACCCGTGACGGGCTGGGCGCCCCGGCCGTAGGCCTCGCCCAGAGCGGGACCATCGAGCCGTCGGGCACGTTCCGCCCCGTCGGTGACCTGCTGGCCTTCGAGCAGAAGGTCAACCCGCACCCCGCCGACGTCAACGCCAATGCCTACGGCCTAGTGACCGCCCCGGAGGGCACCTACGTGGCCGAGGCGGGGGGCAACACGGTGCTGCTCGTGTCGCCCGCGGGCGAGGTGAGCATGGCCGCGGCCATGCCCGACCAGGTCATCGACGGCAAGACCGTCGAGTCCGTGCCCAGTGCGATCGCGCGTGGTCCGGACGGGGCCTACTACATCAGCGAGTACAGCGGCGAGCCGACCGTGATCGGTGCGGCCCGGATCTGGCGGTGGGAGCCGGGGTCGGCGCCCGTCGTCCTGCACACCGGCTTCACCGGGGTCATCGACATGACCTTCGACCAGCGGGGCCGCATGCTCGTGCTGGAGCTGGCCCAGAAGGGTTTCGACTCGCCGGACCGGACCGGACGCCTCGTCCGGGTGGAGCCCGACGGCACGCGGACCGTCGTCGCGACGCAGGGCCTCGAACACCCCGGTGGCGTCGTCGCGGGCCCCAGGAACGCGCTCTACGTCACCAACCGGACCACCGGCCTCGGCGACGACTCGGGCCAGCTCCTGAAGATCGTTCCGGCCGGCTGATTCGAGAGCCGGCGCCACCCCCAGCGAGAGGACGACCATGAACACGAGCACGTGGAGAACGGAGCCGGGGACCGGACGGCGGACGGGGGTGTGGTTCGTCGGGGCCCGGGGGTCCGTGGCCACCACCGCGACGCTGGGGGCGCTGGCCGTCGCCGGAGGTCTCGACCCCGGCCACGGCATGGTCACCGGGCTCCCCGGGTTTGCCGGGTTTGCCGGCATCGGCCTGCCCGGCCCGGACGAGCTGGTGATCGGCGGGCACGACGTCGTGGCCGTCCCGCTCGCGAAGCGGGCCGAGGCACTGGCCGATGCGGGCGTGGTGCCGCTCGCGCTGGTGCGGGCGCTGGGCGCGGAGCTCAATGTGGTCGACGCGCGGCTGCGCCAACCGGATCCGTTCCCGGGCGCGCCGCAGCAGCTCGCGGTCGAGCAGATCGTTGCCGACCTGCGCGAGTTCGCGGTGCGCGAGGGCTGTGACCGGGTGGTGGTGGTGAACGTCGCCTCGACCGAGGCCCCCTACGAGACCGACGAGCGGCACGGCGATCTCGCGGTGCTGCGTGCGGCGCTCGCCCGCGGGCCCGGTGTCCTGCCGACGAGCTCCCTCTACGCCTACGCCGCGTTCGACGCCGGGTGCTCGTTCGTGGATTTCACCCCCGGCGCCGGCGTCCGGGCCATCCCGGCGCTCGTCCAGCTCGCCGAGAAGCGGGGCCTGCCCTGGGCCGGCAGCGACGGGAAGACCGGCGAGACGCTCGTCCGATCGGCGCTGACCGCGATGTTCGGCTCGCGGGCGCTGCGGGTGCGGTCGTGGGCGGGCGTCAACCTGCTCGGCGGCGGCGACGGCGCCTCGCTCGCGGACCCGGCCGCGCGGTCGAGCAAGACCGCCAGCAAGCGCCGCGGGCTGGCGGCGGGCCTGGGCTATGACGTCGACGCGCCCCTGCACATCGACTACGTGCCGGACATGGGCGAGTGGAAGACCGCGTGGGACCACGTCTCGTTCGACGGGTTCCTCGGCACCGCGATGTCCCTGCAGTTCACCTGGCAGGGGTGTGACTCGGCGCTCGCGGCCCCGCTGGTGCTGGACCTGGCCCGGCTGGTGGCGCGGGCGCAGGAGACCGGCGGGGCCGGCCCGCTCGGGGAGCTGGGCTTCTTCTTCAAGGACCCAGCGGGCAGCGACGAGCACCGCCTCGCCGCCCAGTTCGAGACGCTGCTGAGCTGGGCCCGCACGCTGGACGGACCGACCCGGTGACCCGCCCCGGCGACCTGGTCGAGCTGCTCCGGCTGCCCGCCACACTGACGGTGCCGGGCGACACGTTAACCGGGGCGGCGGCCGCGGGGTTCCCCCACGGGCACCGCACCGGCTGGCTGTCGGCGGCGTCGGTGTGCCTGTACTGGAGCGGCATGGCGCTCAACGACTGGGCCGACCGGCACCTCGACGCCGTCGAACGCCCGGAGCGTCCCATCCCGTCCGGGCGGGTCTCCCCTAGCCGCGCCCTCGGCCTCGCCGCGGCCCTCACGGCCGCAGGCCTCGCCGCGGCGGCCCGCGGGGGCGGCCGCGACGCACTCGCGATGGCACTCCCCCTGGCCGCGACGGTGTGGTCATACGACCTGGTGCTCAAGCCCACCCGGTGCGGGCCACCGGCCATGGCACTGGCCCGCGCCCTGGACGTGCTGCTCGGAGCAGGCGGAACCGCCGCCCGGCGCGCGATCCCGCAGGCGGCGGCCATCGGCGCACATACACTGGCCCTGACCGTGCTCAGCCGCCGCGAAGTGCACGGCGACCCCGGTGGCGCCGCGACCCGCACCGCGCCCGCGGTCAGCGCCGTGCTCGCGGCACTGATCGCCGCGGGGTCGTCGCGGCCGGCGGGCGCCGTGACGGCCGCCGTCTACGCCGGCGCGGTGCTGCCCGCCCAGCTCCGGGCGGGCCGGGACCGCGGCCCGGAGGCGATCCGGCGGGCCGTCGGCGTGAGCATCATCGGCATCGTCTCCCTCCAGTCGTCGCTGCTGGCCGGGACGGGACGCACGGCACTCGCCGTCGCTGTCGGTGCGATGCTCCCGATCGGCCGCGCCGCGGCCCGCCGGACGGCCGTGACGTGAGCGACCTGCGCTTCGGCTACGGCACCAACGGCTTCGCCGACCACCGCCTCGACGACGCACTCGCCGTCATCGCCGACCTCGGCTACGACGGGGTGGCGCTGACCCTCGACCACGCGCACCTCGACCCGTTCGGGCCGGGGGTGACGGCCCGCACCGCGGCGGTGGCGCGGCGCCTGGACGCGCTCGGCCTCGCGGTCGTGATCGAGACCGGCGCCCGGTACCTGCTCGATCCCGCGCGCAAGCACGAGCCGACGTTCGTGTCGACCACCGGCCGCGAACGGCGGGCGGACCTGCTGTGCCGGGCCGTCGACATCGCCGCCGACCTCGGCGCGGAGGCCGTGTCGTTCTGGTCGGGGACGCTGCCGGCCGGCACCCCCGACTCCGTCGGCTGGGAGCGGCTGACCGCGGGGTGCGCCGCGGCCGTGCACGCCGCGGACCGGCGCGGCGTCGACCTCGCGTTCGAACCGGAGCCGGGGATGTTCGTCGACCGAATCGGCCGCGCGTTCGAGCTGCGTGCGCGCCTGGGCGATCCGGCCCGCCTCCGGCTCACGCTCGACATCGGGCACTGCCGCTGCACCGAGCTCGACACCGTCGCCGGGTGCGTCCGTCAGGTCGCGCCGCTGCTCGCCTCGGTGCAGATCGAGGACATGCGCCGCGGCGTGCACGAACACCTGGAGTTCGGGGCGGGCGAGATCGACTTCCCGCCGGTGCTGGCCGAGTTCGTAGCCCGCGGCTACCAGGGACTGGTGTCGGTCGAGCTGCCCCGCCACTCCCACGCGGCGCCGGCGGTCGCCGCTCGGTCGCTGCGGTTCCTGCGCCATGCGCTGGACCGGGCGGGAGCGGCGGCATGACCGGCGCGGCCGGGTCCGGCCGGCCCGACGTCGTGTGGAGCCACCTCGACGCCGCCGGCACCGGATGGTTGCGCGCCGCGGCCGCCGACGTCGCCGCCCACCCGAAGCGGGTGCGGGCGCTGTTCCCGGCCGCGGGCCACCACTGTGGACGGTTCCCGTTGGCGGCCGGGGACCCCGACGGCCTGGTGCACGGGACCGTCGACGACGCGGCCCGCCACGTGCTGCTCGCGGCCCTCCCGCTGGGCTCGCACGAGCTGGCCGCCGAGGTGGCGGACCTATACCGCTTCGGCGACGCGGCCGAGCGCCGGGGGGTGCTGCGCGGGCTCGCCTCGCTCGACCTGCCCCGCGCCCACGGCGACGGTGTGGGCAGCCACCTGACTTATCTCGTGCTCGACGCGCTGCGGACCAACGACCGTAGGCTCGTCGCCGCCGCGCTCGGACCGTACGCACGCCGGATCGGCGACCACGACTGGCGCCACGGCGTACTCAAGTGCCTCTTCTCCGGCATACCGCTGGCCGTCGTCGCCGACCTGGGCTCCCGCGCGGACGCGGTGCTGGCCCAGATGTTCGTGGCGTTCGCCCACGAACGGGTTGCCGCCGGGCGCGACGTCCCCCCTGACACCTGGCTCGTGGTCAACCGCTATCCCGAGTTGCTGGCCGGCTCCACGCTCCCGGGCGAACTCGTCTCGCCCGTATCGGCTCGCCGCGACGCCGCCCGGCGCGCGATGGCGGGCCGCTCCCAATCCCGCGACGGCCGAGGAGGCTGACATGCGCATCTTCGACCCCCACATCCACATGTCCTCGCGCACCACGAGCGACTACGAGGCGATGTACGCCGCCGGCGTCCGGGCCGTGGTCGAACCGGCGTTCTGGCTCGGCCAGCCGCGCACGGGCGTCGGGTCGTTCGTCGACTACTTCGACGCCCTGATCGGGTGGGAACCCTTCCGCGCGGCGCAGTTCGGCATCCGCCACCACTGCACGATGGCGCTGAACCCCAAGGAGGCCAACGACCCCCGTTGCACCGGCGTCCTCGACCTGCTGCCGCGCTACCTCGAGAAGGACGGCGTGGTCGCGGTCGGGGAGATCGGCTACGACTCGATGACCCCGGCGGAGGAGCACGCGTTCGCACGGCAGCTCGAACTGGCGGTGGAGCACCACCTCCCGGTGCTCGTGCACACCCCGCACCGGGACAAGGTCGCGGGCACCCGGCGGTCGCTCGACGTCGTGCGCGACTCAGGGATCGATCCGGAGCTCGTCGTGGTCGACCACCTCAACGAGCTCACCGTCGCGATGGTGCACGACGCCGGGGCCTGGATGGGCTTCTCGATCTACCCCGACACGAAGATGGACCCCGACCGCATGGTCACGATCCTGCGCGAGCACGGCACCGACCGGATGCTGGTCAACTCGGCCGCCGACTGGGGCCGCAGCGACCCGCTCACCACGCGCGCGACCGGCGACGCGATCCTCGAAGGAGGGCTCGACCCGGACGTCGCCGAGCAGGTGCTCTGGCGGAACCCGGTTGCCTTCTACGCGCAGAGCGGGCGGCTCCGGATCGATGAGCCCACCACCTGGCCGCAGGCGGAGTTCGCGGGCAACTCCGTGCTGCGTGGCGCGCCGCGGGCGGCCGCGACCGCCGGGACCGTCTGAGATGCGGCTCCACCACCGCGACGGCACCACTGTGCACCTCGCCTACTGCACCAACGTCCACCCGGCCGAGGACCTCGACGGCGTGCTGGACCAGCTCCGCCGGTTCGGCGAACCCGTCCGGGCCGCGCTCGGGACCGAGCGGCTCGGCATGGGCCTGTGGCTGGCCGACACGGCGGCCGCAACACTGGCGGCCGACCCGGGCGAGGTGGACCGGCTGCGCCGCGGCCTCGACCGGCGCGGGCTCGAGGTCGTCACGCTCAACGGATTCCCCTACCGCGGGTTCCACGCGGCGACGGTCAAGCAGGCGGTATACCACCCCGACTGGACACAGCCGCGGCGGCTGGCCTACACCCTGAACCTCGCCTCTGTACTGGCTGAACTGATGCCCGACGACGCCGTCCGCGGCAGCGTCTCCACCGTGCCACTGGGGTGGCGCGACCCGTGGCCCGAATGGGCCCAGCGGGCCGCACTCGACCAGCTCGACCGGCTCACCGAGGGGCTGGCCACCGTCGCGGCCCGCACTGGCCGGCCGGTGCGGGCGGGCCTGGAACCGGAACCGGGATGCGTCGTGGAGTCCAGTGCGGAGGCCGTGGACCGGCTGGGGGCGATCGACCACGAATGGGCCGGGCTGTGCCTCGACGCCTGCCACCTCGCCGTTGGCTTCGAGGACCCCGTCACGGCGCTGGGCCGGATCAAGGGCTCCGGGCTGCCCGTGGTGAAGGCCCAGGCCTCGGCCGCGCTGCACGCCGAGCACCCTGCCGACCCGGCCACCCGCCGGGCGCTGGCGTCGTTCGCCGAACAGCGGTTCCTGCACCAGACCCGGGAACGCGCCGGCGACGGGCTCCGGCGCCGCGACGATCTACCCGGCGCCCTCGAAGGCGATCCCGGCGGCGAGGACGCCCTGCCCGGCGACGGGCCGTGGCGGGTGCACTTCCATGTCCCGCTGCACGCCGAGCCGCAGCCACCGCTGCGCTCCACGCGCGCCGAGCTGGGGGCCACCCTGGATGCCCTGTTCGGCGGCCCCACCGCGGTGACCGACCATGTGGAGGTGGAGACCTACACCTGGGGGGTGCTGCCGAGCGCGGCCCGGCCCACCGACGACGCCGGGCTGATCGACGGCATCGCCGCCGAGCTGGCCTGGGTGCGCGACCGGCTCCTCGCCACCGGCCTCACGGAGCGGGCGGCATGACCGCCCCGGCCCGCCCGACCCCGCTGCTCGTGATCGACGTGGTCGGGATGACCCCACGGCTGCTGTGGCACATGCCGAACCTGCAGGCCGTGGGCGCGGCGGGCTTCGCGGCAGAGCTCGGCACCGTGCTGCCGGCCGTCACGTGCTCGGCGCAGTCGACGTTCCTGACCGGGCTGCCGCCGGGCGAACACGGGATCGTCGGCAACGGCTGGTACTTCCGCGATGTCGGCGAGGTCCAGTTCTGGCGCCAGCACAACGGTCTCGTGCAGGGCGAGAAAGTGTGGGAGACGGCGCGCCGCGCCTACCCGGCCTACCGGGTGGCGAACATCTGCTGGTGGTACGCGATGGGCGCCACGACCGACGTCACGGTCACGCCGCGCCCCGTCTACCACGCCGACGGGCGCAAGTCCCCCGACTGCTACACCCGGCCCGCGGCGCTGCACGACGAGCTGACTGACGCGCTCGGGTCGTTCCCGCTGTTCACCTACTGGGGGCCGAAGGCCGGGATCGCCTCGTCGCGCTGGATCGTCGAGGCGGCCCGCCGGGTGCTGCCCGACCACGACATGACCCTCGTCTACGTCCCGCACCTGGACTACGACCTGCAGCGCTACGGTCCGGACGGGCCCGAGGCCTTCGCGGCCGCGCGCGAGGTCGACCGGTTGCTCGCCCCGCTGCTCGACGACGCCCGCCGCACCGGCGTCACCGTCGTCGCGCTCAGCGAGTACGGGATCACCGCAGCGTCGCGGCCGGTCGACGTGAACCGCGCGCTGCGGCGCGCGGGCCTGCTGAGCGTGTACGAACAGGCCGGGATGGAGTACCTCGACCCGTGGACGTCGCGCGCCTTCGCCGTGGCCGACCACCAGCTGGCCCATGTCTACGTGCCTGACCCGGCGGACGTGCCCAAGGTGTTCGACCTGCTGGGCGAGCTCGACGGCGTCGCCGAGGTGCTCGACGGCGACGGCCGGGCCGCCCACGGGCTCGACCACGAACGCGCCGGCGAGCTGACGGTCGTGGCGGAGCCGGACGCTTGGTGCACCTACTATTACTGGCTCGACGACGCGAGGGCCCCGGACTTCGCCCGCGGCGTCGACATCCACCGCAAGCCCGGTTACGACCCGGCGGAGCTGTTCCTGGACCCGTCCGATCCCTGGGTCACGCTGCGGGCGGCGGGCGGGCTCCTGCGCAAGCGACTGGGCCTGCGGTACACGATGGACGTGGTCCCCCTGGACCCGTCGTGTGTGCGGGGCTCGCACGGCCGGCTGCCCGCGGAGCCCGCCGAGGGCCCGATCCTGCTGTGCTCGGACCCCTCGGCCACGTGCGACCACGTCCCGGCCACCGCCGTCCGCAGCCTGCTCCTGCGGCTCGCCGGCCTCGAGGCCCGCCCGTGACGTGACCCGGGACAGGACGACGGGCCGGCCGGTCGATGTGACCGCCCGGCCCTGTTCCCGTGCCCGGCACATGCGGCCGGGCATGGACCGGCGCCCCGCCCGAGGTTCGACCTCGGACGGGGCGCCGGTGTTCAGGCGGTGCTCACCCGGCTCAGCTGGTGCCGAGCTCCGCACCGTTGATGGCGGTGCCGATACCGCCGTCGGGGCGGCCGTGGCACTTGACCGCGTTGAGCGTCATGCGGCCGGCACCGGTGTAGTCGCCCGACTTGCCGCGGAACGTGCCGTAGAGGCGCGCGTTGGTGACGGGGCCCGCGACCGGGTCCGTCGGGTTGGACAGCTGCACGTGACCGGCCTGGACGACCCCGGCCTCGAACACGGCCGCCAGGTTGATCGACGCCCAGCCGAAGAACCGGCCGCGGACGCTCTCGATGAACGGCCGCTCGGCGGCGCGCATCCGGTCGGCGCGGGCACCGTTGCCGTGGATCTCCACGTCACCCTGGCTGGCGAGCTGGGTGAGCGCGATCCGGGACAACGACACCGGGACCATGGTGGACGGTCCACTGTCGACGATGCCGCTCTCGTAGAACGGCCGCATGGTCTCGGACAGGTAGTTGTGCTCGAGGTAGCGACCGCCCTCGTACTCCGTGCTGAGTCCGCGGAAGGGGTAGATCTCGTAGTGGTTGGTGCCGTCGACGTGCAGGCCCTCGAGCTCCTTCTCCACGGTCAGATCGTTGCGGACCGTGTCGGTGTTGGTCGACGCCAGCACACGGCCCAGGATCGAGTCGAACCACAGCGGCGAGAGCACCGCGCGCAGCGAGCCGACACCGGGCATCTGGATGATCGACTTGCCGCTGATGACCAGCGGCACCGTCTGGTCGAAGTAGCCGGTCTCCTCGACCTCGGCCGAGGTGTAGACGCGGGTGGCGGGCTCGCCGGTGACGTCGGCGGTCAGGACGCGGGCCCAGTCGGCCACCTCCGGGTCGTCGTCGTCGCGACTGTCCTCCAGCAGGGCGAGGCTCAGCGGGCCGGCGGAGCGCATCGCCAACCACAGCATGCCCTGGCGTACGGAGCGCTCCTGCTCCGTGCCCATCAGCTGGGTGAGGAACGGCATGACCTTCTCGCCGTCACGGTCGGCGAGCTCCCACAGCGCACGCTCACGCTCGAGGGCCGACTCGTGGGTGCGGGCCACCTCGGAGAGCTCCGAAGCGCTGCGGGCGTCGTAGGGCAGGAAGGACTCGGTGATCGGCCGGCCGAAGTCGAGGTACTCGACGGGGTCGTGGTACCGCGACGACTCCGACGGGGTGAGGGCGGGAAGGCCGGTCTTCTGCCCGATGCCTTCGAAGAGCTGCGTCATGGATTCCTCCTGGCGATTCGATCCTGCCCTCCTGAGCAGGTAGTCATACGAAACTATACTAACCTGGCGCATGTCAACCACTGAGCGCCAATTTTCTCTGACGAACCACACCGAGTATCGACCGGCAAAATCCATATCTTGAAATGTTTGGCGTCGGGAAGATCAGGGCCGCGCGTAAGGGGCCCGCAGCGGCCTCGCTGCCCAATATTGAGCACCAGGTATCTGTCCCCAGCGTAGCGTCCTATAGGTGCTCACCGTCACCGACCTGCGTGGACGCCGACCTCTCACCGGCCCGCTCGCCGTCGCCAACGGACCCCGGCACCGGTTGTGGGTCGGATTGTTCATGATCGTGGTGATCGCCCACTGGGCCGAGCACATCGTCCAGGCGGTGCAGGTGTACGTCCTGCGCCTGCCGCGGCCGGAGGCACTCGGGCTGCTCGGCGCGGTGTGGCCGTGGCTGTCGCGGTCGGAGTGGCTGCACTACGGCTACGCACTGGTGATGCTGGCGGCGCTGATCGCGCTCCGCCACGGGTTCACCGGCCGCGCGCGCCAGTGGTGGGGCCTCGCACTGGCCCTGCAGGCCTGGCACCACGTCGAGCACCTGCTGCTGCTGCTCCAGGCCCAGACCGGCCACAACCTGTTCGGCTCCGCGGTGCCCGCGAGCGTCCTGCAGCTGTTCGTCCCGCGGGTGGAGCTGCACCTGTTCTACAACGCCGTGGTGTTCGTGCCGATGGTGGTGGCGGTCGTGCTGCACCGCCGCCTCGGCCCCGGTCCGGCCGCGTGTTCCTGCGCCCGGGCCCCGCGCTCCGAGGCCGTGCGGTGACCGCCGGGCGTCCGGCGGTGCGGGCGGTCGTGACGGCCCTTGTTCGCACGGCCGCGGTCGTTGCCGTGAGCGCCGTCCTGCTGGCTCTCCCACTCGTCGTCGCGGCCCCCTCCGCGATGGCCCACGAGAGTGTCGAGTCGACCTCGCCGGCCTCCAGTGCCCGGCTCGACGGGGGCCCCACGACGGTCGCCGTGACCCTGACCGGTCCGCTCGGCGACGACGCGCCCGTCACGCTGTCGGTGACCGACACGCAGAACCGTCCGGTCACGGCCGGCGCTCCGACCGTCAGCGCCGACCGGCGCACCGTCTCCGTCGCGGTGGCGCCCGGCACCGTATCCGGGTCCTACCTGGTCCGGTTCGCAGGCGTCACCGGTGACTCGCACCCGATCCGGACCGCGTTCGCCTTCACCGTCGGCGACGCGACGGCGGTTACCGCGTCCGGCAGCGTCGCCGGATCGGACGCCGCCGACCCGGGGACCGTGACCCTGAACGAGACGGTCACCGTGCTCGGCTACCTAGGAGGCTGGTGTCAAACGGCCATTTGGCCCAAAAACTGCGTGATCCCGAGTGTGAAACCGCAGGTCAGAGGCTTGCGCCTCGGTCAACTTTCGCACAATTTGGCGAAAAACACCAGCCTCCTAGGCCTCGCCCTGGCCGGCGGCCTGGTCCTGCTGCGGACAGGAGGCGCACCCTTGACCTCGGCGGCACGGGCGGCCGTGCTCGGTGGCTGCCTGCTCACCGCCGCCACCGCGGTGGTGGCGGTGGCGGTGCACGGGCCCCTGGTGACGGGCGCGGGCCCGGGCGCCGCGTTACACCCCGAGCTGCTGGGCTCCACCCTCGCCGTCCCCCACGGCCGGCTGCTGGTGCTGCGGGCCGTGGCCGCGCTCGTGCTCGCCGCGGCGGCGGCACCGATGCTGCGCGCCCAGATGCCGGGCGCCCCGATGCCGGGCCCGCGGCGGGACGCACCGGCGCCCGCCCCGGCCCGGCCCGGGAGAACGTCGCGCTGGTCGCGGGGCTCGTGGTGCTCGTGAGCTTCGCCGCCACCGGGCACCCAGCCACCGACGACCTGGCCCTCCCGACGTTGGTCGCCGGGATCGTGCACAGCGGCGCGATGGCCGTCTGGCTCGGGGCACTCGCCGTCACCGCCGTGACCGGCGCCGGCCACCACGACGAGCCCGGTACGGCGGTGCGCCGCCTCGGCGTCCTATCGCGGCTCGCGGCCGGCGCCGTCCTGCTCGTCGTCGCCAGCGGGATCTATCTCGCCTGGCGCACCCTGGGCAGCCCGGCCGCCCTGCTGACCACCGCCTACGGCGCGGCACTCAGCACGAAGCTCGCCCTCGTGCTCGCCCTGCTCGCGGTGGCGGCGTGGGGACGGCGGGCGTTGCGGCGCCGGAACCCCGAGCCTGCCGGTTCGCGGGGTCCGGTCCTGCTGCACGTACGCACGAGCGTGCTGCTGGAGGTGGTGCTCGCCGTGGCCGTCCTCGTGGCCGTCGCTCGGCTGGTCTCCACCGCACCCCCACTCGTCCCATGACCGTCCCGACACCTACCCCGTCCGGAGGACATCCGATGACCATCGCACCCGACGACCGGCGACCCGGCCGGACACAGACGACCGGCAGCCTCCGGCTCCCGCTCGCGATGGCCGACTTCGCCCGGCGAGGTTTCCGGCTCGACCGGCCCGCCGAACGAGCGGTGCTGGAGGGCCACGCCCACGCGTTCCTCGACGGCTTCAACATCGCCGTCCGGCACTGGCGCGACCCGCCTGCCGCGCTCGACACCGTCCCTGTGCTCGAGCGGGGGTTCGCCTACGAGGGAGCCGGGATGCACGCGGCTGTGCGGGACACGCTGACCGGCGGGCGCGCCCGCGCGCTGGAACGGCTGCTCGACGGCCCCGGCGACGCCTACGTGCACCTCGTGCACGTCGGGTACGGCTGGGCCTTCGTCCCGCTCCGTGTCCCGCTGCCCGTACCGCTCGCCGGGACGCCGCTGCTGCGCTGGCTGGCCCTGGATGGTGCCGGGTTCGCCGAGACGTTCTTCGGTGGCCGCATCGCGCTGCGCCGCCGCGCGGCCGGCCGGGGCCGGGCCGGGGGGCCACGGGCCGAGCAGCGCTGGGCGGCCCGGACCGTCGGCTGCGGCCGAGCGCTGTGGTTCGTCGAGTCGGCCCACGTCCCCGGGGTCGTTGACGAGATCGCCATGGCGCCGGCGCCCGCCCGCCCGCACCTGTGGTCGGGCGTCGGCCTCGCCTGCACCTACGCGGGATGCGCGGGGACGGCCGAGGTGGCCGCGCTGCGCGCCGCCGCCGGCCCCGACCGTGATCATTTCCTGCAGGGCGTCATGTTCGGCGTGACGGCGCGGTCGCGATCGGGCGCCGTGCCCGACCACACGCGCACCATCGCCCGGGAGATGCTCGACGCCACGCCGCAGGAGGTCGCCCGCTGGACCGACGACGACGCCGTCGGCCTCACCACCCGCGCGGACGTCGACGCCTACGACACCTGGAGGGCCCGGCTGCGCACGACGGCCACCACCCGGACGGACGTCGCGCGATGAGCGCCGCCTCGACGATCCGCAGGCTGCTCCCGGCCGCCGTGGCCCTGGCGCTGTGCCTGGCCCTCGGCGTCGCGACGACCCGGCCCGAGGCCGACGCCGCCGAGACCGCGCGGATGGCCGAGCGCTTCGCGTTCGACCGCGTCCCGCTCAACTCGGCCCCGCCGGGGGCCCGTGACGTCCGGCCGATGGCGCCCGAGCTGGAGCCGATCCGCTCCTGGATCTCGGCCGTCGGCGCCGCGGTCGGGCTCACCGACCTGCGCGGCCTCGGCCGCGCCGCCGACGCCTGCCTGGTCGACCCCCGCGACGACACGGTCACCGTGCTCCCGGTGCCGGGCGCGGGCGGACCGGCCTACGCCCCGTTCACGCTCACCCCCGACGGCCTGCCCTACGACGCGACGATGGCGCCGATGGGCTGCGTACCCGGCGACGTCAACGCCGACGGCGCCATGGACATCACGGTCTACTACTGGGGCCGCTCGCCGGTGATGTTCCTCGGCTCCCGCGCCGCCGATCCGACGCCCTCCGCCGCCGCCTTCCGCCCCGCGGAGCTCGTGTCCCCGATGCAGGTCTGGAACACGACCGCGCTGGCCGTCGCCGACGTCGACGGGAACGGCGACGTCGACGTCGCCGTCGGCAACTACTTCCCCGACGGTGCGCGCGTGCTCGACACCGCGGCCACCGGCGACGGCCGGATGCGGATGCAGCACTCGATGGGCCTCGCCCGCAACGCCGGGACCAACCGCCTGTTCCTGGCCACGCCGACCGGGACGCCGCAGGCACCCCCCGCGCTGCGGGACGCCAGCACCGCCTTCCCCGACGAGTCCGCCCGATCCTGGACGCTGGCGTTCGGGATGCAGGACCTCACTGGCGACCTGCGACCGGAGATCTACGTCGCGAACGACTTCGGCCCCGACCAGCTCCTGGTGAACCACTCGGAGCCGGGCCGGGCCCGGTTCGAACAGGTGGACGGCACCCGCGACCTCACGACCCCGCGCTCGCAGGTGCTCGGGCACGACTCGTTCAAGGGGATGGGGGTCGCCTACACCTACGACGCGGGCGCCCGGCTCCCCACGATCGCGGTCAGCAACATCACCACCCCCTACGCCCTGCACGAGAGCAACTTCCTGTTCGTGCCCGACGGGGACGGTGCGGCGCTGCTACGCGGCGAGCTGCCCTACACCGACCGGAGCGAGGAACGCGGCATCGCCCGCGGCGGCTGGTCGTGGGACATCAAGGCGGCCGACTTCGACAACGCGGGCGGCGACGAGCTCCTGCAGGCCACCGGGTTCCTGAAGGGCGAGACCAACGCCTGGCCGATGCTGCAGGAGCTCGCGATGGGCAACGACGGCCTGCTCGACCTGCCCGGTGCCTGGCCCAACTTCCAGCCCGGCGACGACGTCTCCGGCCACGAGCACAACCCGTTCTGGGTGCGTGGCGCGGACGGCCGCTACTCCGACCTGGCCGAGACCGTGGGGATCGCCCAACCCGACGTGTCGCGCGGGATCGCCGTGGGTGACGTCGACGGCGACGGGCGGCTCGATGCGCTGGTGGCCAACCAGTGGGAGGACTCGGTGCTGCTGCGCAACACCGGCGCGGCCCGGGGCGGCGACGCGGCCCACCTGCGGATCCTGCGCCCGGGGGTCGGCGGCGGGCAGCGCGACCTCGTCGGGGCCCGGCTCGACTGGACCACGACCGAGGGCCCCCGGCGCCTGCAGCTCTATCCCTCCAACGGCCACGCGGGCGTCTCCGCCGCCAACGCCCACATCACCCTGCCCGGCGGCGCCGCGGCACCGGTGACGATCACCTGGCGCGACGGGACCGGGATCCGGTCCACGACGGTGCAGGTCCCCGCGGGGCACCACACCGTGTCCATCGACCCCGACGGGACGGCGACTCTGCGATGACCCTCCTCCACCCCACCCAGGCCCCCACGACCACGATCCCGGCCACAGGCTCGGACACGGCGGCCCGGCCCGTCGCCCCGGGACCGAACGCGCCGCCGAACCCGAACGAGGTCAAGCGCGTCAAGGCGCTCGCGCGGTTCGCCGTCTCCATCACCGTGCTGAACGTCCTCGGTCACCTCGTGCTCGGCTTCGAGCAGTCGCCGGTCACGCCGGTACTGGCCGTGCTCGTGGGCTACGCGTCCGCGCTGCTGTTCGAGTGGCTCGACTGCTGGGCCACCGGCCGCAGGCCCGACTACGTCGGCGGGCCGCGCAGCCTCGCCGTCTTCCTGCTGCCCGCCCACATCACGGCGCTGGCCTGCGCGATGCTGTTGTGGGGCAACGTCTCGCTCTGGCCCTACCTGTTCGCGGTGGTGGTCGGCACGGCGTCGAAGTACCTGGTGCGGCTACGGGTCAAGGGGAAGATGCGCCACGTCCTCAACCCGTCGAACACCGGCATCGTCGTGACCCTGCTGCTGTTCCCCTGGGTGGGCATCGCCCCGCCGTACCACTTCACGAACGCCGTGTTCGGCCCGCTGGACTGGCTGCTGCCGCTCGCGATCCTCGGGCTCGGCACGATGCTGAACGCCAAGCTGACCGGACGGGTGCCGCTGATCCTCGGCTGGGTCGGCGGCTTCGTCGCCCAGGCGGTGCTGCGCTGGCTGCTGCTCGACCACAGCCTCGTCGGCGCGCTGCTCCCGATCACCGGGCTGGCCTTCGTCCTGTTCACCAACTACATGATCACCGACCCCGGCACCACGCCGTTCCCGGCCCGCAACCAGGTCGTGTTCGGGATGACGGCGGCCGCGGTGTACGCGGTGCTGGTGGTGTCGGGAGTGGTGTTCGGGCTGTTCTTCGCCCTCGTCATCACCTGCGTCCTGCGCGGGGTCGTTCTGTGGGCCGCACCCCGCCTCCGACGGGCCGCCCCGGCACCCGGAGCGACGACGTGAGCGCCCCGCGGATCTCTATCGTCGGCATAGCGTGCCGCTATCCCGACGCCGCGAACCCGGCACAGCTGTGGCAGAACGTCCTCGCCGGGCGCCGAGCGTTCCGCCGGGTGCCCGAGGTGCGCCTCGCCCCGTCGTACCAGGGCGCCCCCGACGACGTCGACCGCACCTACCTGAGCCACGCGGCGGTGCTGCGCGACTGGGAGTTCGACCGGCCGGCGTTCGGCGTGCCCGGCTCGCTGCACCGGGCCGCCGACCACACCCACTGGCTGGCCCTGGAGACCGCAGGGGCGGCGCTCGCGGACGCCGGACGGCCCTGGGGCGAGGGCCTCGACCGCGACGGCGTCGGCGTCATCCTCGGCAACTCGCTGACCGGGGAGTTCAGCCGAGCCGCCATGCTCCGCCTGCGCTGGCCGTTCATCGCCGACGCCGTCACCCGCGCGCTGGCCGCGGAGGAGGTCGAGCCCGCCGTGCTCGACGGTGTCGTGGCCCGGATGGAACAGCTGGTGAAGGACCCGTTCCCGGTACCGGGCGACGAGACGCTCGCCGGGGCGCTGGCCAACACGATCGCCGGGCGTATCTGCAACGCCTTCGACTTCCACGGCACCGGATACACGGTGGACGGCGCCTGTTCGTCGAGCCTGCTCGCCGTGGGCCTGGCCTGTTCCGCGTTGGCCGACGGCGATTGCGACATGATGATCACCGGTGGCGTGGACATGTCGCTGGACCCCCTCGAACTGGTCGGGTTCTCCCGGCTCGGCGCGCTCGCGACCGACGAGATGCGGATCTACGACGCCGCGCCCACCGGGTTCCTCCCCGGTGAGGGCTGCGGCATGGTCGTGCTGGTGCGCGCCGAGGACGCCCAGGCCATGGGCCTTCGCGTGTACGCCGACATCGTGGGCTGGGCCACCTCCTCCGACGGGGCGGGCGGCCTGACCCGGCCCGGCGAGTACGGCCAGACCACGGCGATCCGCCGGGCCTACCGGCGGGCCGGGCTCGACCCGGCCGCGGCGGAGCTGCTGGAGGGCCACGGGACGGGCACCGCCGTCGGGGACGAGGTCGAGCTGGCCTCCCTCACCGCGGCGCGGGGCGTCGGCTCCGCCCCGGCCGCGCTCGGATCGATCAAGGCGAACATCGGACACACGAAGGCGGCCGCCGGGGCGGCCGGGCTGCTGAAGATCACCCAGGCCGTCCACCGCCGGTTCCTGCCCCCCACGACCGGCTGTCACACCCGGCACCCGCTGCTGGAGGCACCCGGTGTCCCGCTGCGGACGGTGCCCGTCGCCGAGGAGTGGACATCGGACCGCCCGACCGCCGGGGTGTCGTCGATGGGGTTCGGCGGCATCAACGCCCACGTCGTCGTTCAGGCGGCGCCGGACGCACCGCGGTCGCGGCGGGTCCGCGCGGGCGACCGGCACTGGTCCCGGCCGGTCGGAGAGATCGAGATCGTGGTCGTGGCGGCGAGCGGTCCCGGCGAGCTGCGGCGCGAGCTCGAGACGCTCGGCACGACGGCGGGCGCGCTGAGCCGCGCCGAGCTGCGCGACGTAGCAGCGACGCGCTGGCGCGCCGGCGCCGACGGGCCGTTCCGCGCCGCGCTCGTGGCCCGGACCCCCGAGGAGCTCGTCGCCGCCGCACTGGGCGCGGCCGGGGCGACCGCCGGTTGGTCCGGCCGGCCGCGGCTCGACGCCCGGCTGGGCTGGGCGATCGGCTCGCCGGTGGCAGCCCGGGTCGGGCTGCTGCTGCCGGGCCAGGCCGCACCGGTGCGCCCGGTGCCCGCGTGGTGGGCCGATCGGCCCGGCACCGACGCGCTCGGCGCGCTGCCGTTGCCGGATGGGGACACCCCGGACACGGCCACCGCCCAGCCGTGGATTGTGGCCCAGACCCTGCTCGGGCTGGCCTGGCTCGACGAGCTCGGCTGCGCCCCCGCGCTCGCCACCGGGCACAGCCTCGGCGAGATCAGTGCCCTGTGCTGGGCGGGCGCACTCTCCCCCGCGTCGGCGCTGTCGCTCGTGACAGCTCGCGGCCGGTTGATGGCCGACCTCGGCGCCCCCGGCACCGGCATGGCGGCGCTCGCCACCGGGCCAGCCGCCGCGGCGGGGCTCGTGGAGGGGACCGGGCTCACCATTGCCGGGTACAACGCCCCCGACCGCGTCGTCGTGTCCGGGCCCCGCTCCGAGCTGGACGCGCTCGTGGCTGGCGCCGCCCGCTCCGGACCCGCCGCCGTGTTGCTGCCCGTCTCGCACGGCTTCCACTCGCCGGCGATGGCCGCTGTCGCCGACCCGCTGCGCGACGTGCTCCCCGCCACCGACATCGGGCCCTTGCACCGCTCGGTCGTGTCCACCACCGACCGGTCCGTGCTCGGGCCGGGAACCGGTGCGGAGGAGATCCGCAAGCTGCTCGTCGCCCAGCTCACCGACCCGGTGCTGTTCAGCGACGCGGTACGGGACGTGGCCGCCGAGACCGACCTGCTCGTCGAGGTCGGGCCCGGCACCATCCTGTCCGGGATGGCGGAGCAGAACGGGCTCGACGTGCCCGTCGTCGCGATGGACGCAGGCGGCGAACCCCGTAGGCACGCGATGGCGACCGCGGCGCTTGCCGCGTGCGCCGGGGCGCAACTCGACGCGTGGTTCGCGCACCGGCCCCACCGCGTGCTGGACGCGGCGGCCGAACCGCGGTTCGTGCCGAGCGCGGCCGCCGGCCGGACCGGCCCGGTCCCGGTCCCCGCCACCACGCCCGTCCCGGTCTTCGCCCCCGCGGCCACCCCCACCCCGCAGACCGCGGCGCCGGACCCCGACCCGGACGGCTCCGACGCGCTCACCGTGGTGGTGCGTCACCTCGCCGAGACCCTCGAGCTCCCGGCTGCGTCGATCCGGCCGGACCTGACGCTGCTCGGCGAGCTGCACCTGAGCTCGCTGCAGGCGGTGCAGACCGTGGCGTCGGCCGCCCGGGTCCTGGGCGTCGAGGTGCCTGACGCGCCGGGGTCGGTGGGGCTGCTGACCGTGGGCGGCCTCGCTGAGCTGCTGGTGGACCAGTCCCCCGCCGCCACGGACGAGCCGGACGGCCCCGCCGGAGCCGGGCCCTGGGTGCGCGCGTTCGGCTCTCGCTGGGACATCGCGCCGGCGCACCCCGGCCGGGCCGCCGGGGCGCGCTGGACCGTCGACGCCCCCGAGGGGCACCCGTGGCACGGGCTACCGGCGGGGGAACCCGACGGGCCGCGCGGGCTCGCTCTGGCCCTGCACGGGGACGCTTCGGCGCCCGCGGTCGCGGGTCTCCTGCGGCGCGTGGCCTGCGAGCGCCCCGAGGCCCTGCTGATCGGCCACCACACGCACCCGGCAGCGGCTGGCGTCGCCCGCGCCGTGCACACGGAGCTCGACGGGTGCGACGTCGTCGTGGTGGACCTGTCCGGCGGCGAGCCGGACCCGGCCACCCTGGCGCAGCTCGCCACCGCGGGACCGACCGGGTTCCGCGAGCTGGCGCTCGACGCCGGCGGCGCCGTCCGGCACCGCGTAACGGAGCTGTTGTCGTTCGCCCCCGGTGACCCGCCGCTGCGTGCCGGTGACGTGTGCCTGGTGACGGGCGGCACCGCTGGCATCACGGCGTTGTGCGCCCGGGCGCTGGCCCGCGCCACCGGTGCCGTCCTCGTCCTGTTCGGCCGCAGCGACCCGGACGACCCGCGGGTCGTCGGGCCCCTCGCCGAGCTGCGCGAGGACGTCGCCGCGCACTACGTGCGGTGCGACATCACCGACGACGCCCGGCTCGGCGAGGCCCTGGAGGTCGCTGCGGGGTTCGGGCCCGTGCGCGGGCTGCTGCACGGGGCCGCCGTCAACGAACCCCGGCTGATGGACGCCGTCGACGCCGCGTCGCTGCAGGTCGCGCTCGGCCCGAAGGTCGACGGGCTGGAGCACCTGCTGCGCGCCGCCGGACCCCGGCTGAGCCTGGTGGTGGCGTTCGGTTCCATCATCGGGCGCCAGGGTCTGGCCGGTCAGTCCGAGTACTGCGTCGCCAACGACTGGATGCGGTGCGTCGTCGAGCAGTGGTCCGTGACGAACCCCGACGCCCGGGCGCACGTCCTGGAATGGTCGGTGTGGGAGGGCGCGGGGATGGCCGCGCGGATGGGTGTGCTGGACGCCCTGCGGGCCCGCGGGATCCGCCCCGTCGAACCCGCCGCCGGGGCCGCGCTGCTGTTGGAGCTGCTCGGTGACCCGGCCGCGCCGGTCACCGTGCTGGCGACGTCGCGCTTCGTGCCGACCCCTACGCTGTCGCTGCCCACCGGGGACGCCCCCCTGATGCGGTTCGGCGAACGCCGGGTGGTCCACGTCCCGGGGGTCGAGGCGGTGCTCGAGGCCAATCTCTCCCCGGGCACCGACCCCTACCTGCTCGACCACCGCGTGGACGGCGTGCCGGTGCTGCCCGCCGTGGTCGGCCTGGAGGCGATGACGCAGGTCGCGGCGCTGCTGCGCGGGACCGGACGCGCCCACCGGAGCTGGTCGGTGCGGCAGGTGCGGTTCGACGCCCCGATCACCGTGGGCACCGATGCGGCCACGGTCCTGCGCACGGCGGGGCTGCGCACCGACGACGACGTCGAGACGATGCTGCGGGCCGACACCGACGAATTCGCGACCGAGCGGTTCCGGGGACGAGTCACCGACGCGGCACCGGAGCCGCCCACCCGGGACGCCGCCCACTCCCCCGACGCCGCGGAGCAGCACCCCTTCTACGACGGCGTGCTGTTCCACGAGGGCCGGTTCCGCCGGTTGATCGGCTACGAGGTGCTGTCCGCCTTCCGGGTGCGGGCCTGGGTCCGGGGCGGCGAGGACGAGGGCTGGTTCTCCCCCTTCCACGACCCGGACCTGCTGCTCGGCGACCCGGCCGCCCACGACGCCACGCTGCACGTCCTGCTGCCGTGCGTGCCCCACCGGCTCGCGCTGCCGACGGCGGTGGACCGGTTCACGCTCTGGCGCAGGCCGGCCGGGCCGCTGCGGGTCGATGCGGTCGAACGCGGGCACGGTGACGGCGAGTACTGCTTCGACATTGACGTCACGGCGGAGAACGGGGCGCCGGTGGCCCGCTGGGACGGTCTCACGCTGCAGGCCACCGGTCCGGTGGCGCTGCCCGATCCCCTGCCGGTCGCCCTGGCCGGGCCGTGGCTGTCACGGCGGCTGCTCGAGACGGGTCTCGGCGGGGCCGTCGACCTGGTGACGCCGGACGAGAACGGAGCCGGCCTGTTCGCCGTCGCCGAGGGCGATTCCCTTCTTGGTGGGGAGGACTTCGCCGTGCGCCTGGGCGAGGACGGCGCGGTGACCGCGACCCGGCTGCGCGCCGCGGCGGCGGTCCTCGGCTGCCCGCCCGGCGACGGCCTGGAACCGGGACGGACGACCGACGACGGGCTGGTCGAGCTCCGCCGGGGGGACCGGCGGGCCGTCACGGCACGAGTGCAGACCCACACCGGCGACCTCGTCGTCGTGGCCGAGGTCGGATCCGACGACAACGAGGAGCGCCCGTGACCGTGCCGTGCTACACTCACACTCACCGTGTGACGTTCGACGAGACCAACCTCGTCGGCAACGTCTACTTCGCCCAGTACCTGCACTGGCAGGGGCACTGCCGGGAGCTGTTCCTGATCGACTGTGCACCCACGGTGGTGAAGGCGCTGCAGGAACGCAGCCTGGCGATGGTGACGGTGTCCTGCTCGGTGGACTACTACGCCGAGTGCTTCGCCCTCGACACGATCACGATCCGGATGTCGCTGCACGCGACGGCGGGCAACCGGATCACCATGGCGTTCGAGTTCGACCGGGACGGGCAGCTGGTGGCTAAGGGCCGACAGATCGTGGCCTGCATGACCGAGACCGACGGCAGGCTGGTTCCCGCCGACGTCCCCTTCGAGCTGGACGAGGCCCTGCGGGCCTACCGCTGAGCTCCCGCGGGGCTCGCGGGCCCCGCGGGAGGAGGCTCCTACCGTCCGGCCCCGGCACCCACCCCTGAACCCACCGAGCCCGCTACGGGAACCGCCAGATCGGCCGCCACCCGGTACACCACGGGCCGGGCCAGGGCCTGGAAGTCCAGCTCCGGGTCGAGACGCCGCACCAGCCCCTCGACCATCAACAGCGACAGCAGCGGGAACACGAACTCCGACGAGGCGTATATGCCATGGCGCTGCTGGGCGTCGAAGAGCCCCACGCTGAACGCGATCAGGTCGAACTCACGGGCGGGGACCCCGCCGTACCGGTTCACCACCTCGCACATCGCGGCCTCGAAGCCGGCCAGGTCAGCGTCGAGACTGACCGCGGCCGCGCTGCCGATCACGGCCTGCGCGCAGTTGGGACCGTTGCGGAACCCGAAGTTCAGGAAGAACAGCGCGAGCTGACGGCGGACGTGCACGGGGACCCGGCACACGAATCCCGCGTCGATGATTCCGATGCCCCCGCTCCCGGTGAGGACCAGGTTGCCCGGGTGCAGGTCGCAGTGCACGACACCGGACCGGAAAAGCATGTCGAAGACCGCCTGCAGGGTCTGGCGCGCCAGCAGTTCCCGGCGCCGCACCGGCAGCTCGGCCATCGCCGACCCGTGCCGCAGGTCCAACAGACCCATCACCAGGCAGCCGGGCCGCGACGCGGCGGCCACGACCGGTGGCACCGTCACGGCCTCGAGCCGGGAGAAGCTCGCGCCCAGCACGTCCAGGTTGGCCGCCTCCGCCGCGAAGTCCAGCTGCCCGACGACCGCCGCCCCGACCGCCCGGCCCATCTCCGACAGCGGCACCGCGCGCAGCGCCGGAATGCGGGCGAGCAGCTCGATCACCCCCTGGATCAGCGCTACGTCACAATGCACGAGCTCCTCGATGTCGGGCCTGCGCACCTTGAGCGCGACGGGGGTGCCGTCGACGAGGGTGGCGCGGTACACGCAGGCGATGCTCCCGCTGCCGATCGGTTCGGTTTCGATCTGGTCGAACGTGTCCTGCGGCCGACCGTCGTAGGCGGCGGCCACCACGTCCCGCATGACGTCCGCCCGAATGGGCGTGACCGCCGAGTGCAGCCGGGACAGGGCGGAACACACCCGTGGCGGCAACGTGTCGTGCCGGGTGCTCGCGATCTGCGCGAACTTCACGAACGCAGGCCCGAGCCGCTCGATCGCGCCCGGCAACGCCGCAACCACGGACTCACCGATCCTCCCGCGACCACGGGCCCTCGCGTGGGCACCCGTCAAGACCGCGCGACCGAGGGAACCGGAAATGATGCCGGTAATGTCCATCACCCGTCGGGCGGATGCGATATTCGACATGAGACACCTCGCTTGTCCACGTATTAGGGATATCGGGACGCTGCCTGGAGGATTATTCACAACTCCGGAAGCCGGTCACGTCCTCGCAGGCCAAGGCCTTTCCACATGATCATCGGGCGGGTTGTGAAAATAAGCCTCCTGAGGCCAACGATACCATCTACAGTAGGTTAATTAAACTAGTATGACTCTTGACATTCGACAGTGGCTATGAAGCCCCTACACCGACACGGCCAGGAGGATCCGGATGACTCCTGGATGGACCGGATCGAGGCCGAGCTCGCTGCGATACTCCGCCTGGCCTGGGCTTTTCACCGGGATGACGATCTTGTCTCTGGAACTACAATCTTATGATTTCGATCATGATTTCCTGTCGGTGGTCAGGGTCGGGTGCCGACGGTCGCGTCGGTGGCGCCGGGTTCCACGCTCCGGACGGGTTGCTCCTTTCCTGATCGTCAGGGCGTGTGGTGGTGGTCAGGTCGGCGCGGGCAGTGCCGTGACCGCTGCCCAGGCGTTGACGACGTCGTTGGTCCAGGGCCAGTCCGCACGCAGGTGGAGCCATCGTGTGCGTTGCCCGCGGGTCAGCCGGGCGGGTCGGTGCAGCAGCCGGTAGCGCAGTAGTGTCGGGGCGGCGTCGCGGAGTTCACCGGCGGGCAGGGCTAGCCCGAGTTTCCAAAGATCTTGTGGCTCCGTCTGTGTTTCCGCAGGTCCAGCAGTTTTCGATCTTCAGTTTGGCGTATTACCCACGTCAGCGGCGGGGGGCGTACTGGTCGAGGTCGAAGATATTGTAGAGGTGCTGTTGGGTGGGGGTCATCCTGGTGATGGTGTGGCGGGCCCGGGGCCGGCCGCGTTCGCCCTGGTAGAGCAGGACGGTCTCGCCGATGCCGTCGAGCTCGGCGAGCATGGCGGGCACCGACAGCGCCAGTCCCGCTTGGGTGGCCTCGCGGCGCATCAGGTGCGCGAGGGACAGGGCGAGTACGCAGGTGAACAGGTGGACGCGAATCTTGTGGTCGGTGACGTGGCGGATCGGGGCGAAGGACACCACGTGGGTGTCCTTGGCCTGGCGGAACCCGGCTTCGAGTTGTTCCTGGGACCGGTAGGCGTCGATGACCTGGTGCAGTGGCCAGTCGTCGTGGTCGGTGACCAGGATCCGCTTGCCGAAGATCTCTTCTTCCAGGGCGGCCTGGGCGCTCTGGTTGATCCGCCAGGTCAGGCGCATCGTCGCGGGGGTGTCGCCGGTGAGGTCGGTCCTGATCACTCTGGCCACCCAGCGGGGGGCGCAGATGGTGTCGATGTCGGCCTGCACCTTCGGTCGTGGTCGGCGGGTCTTGCCGCGGGCCAGTCGCCCGGCCAGCTCGGTGAGAGCGGCGGTGGCCTTGCGTAGGGTCTGGGCGAACCCGGCCTGCTGGGCGGTGTGCAGGCCCACGGAGTGGGTGAGGACGACCCGGCGGGGCTGGCCCAGCACCATCGCGGTGGTGTCGAGGGCGGTCAGGTTCTCCGCGGCATAGGCCGGGACCAGGTGGCGGTCGGTGGCGGGGCGAGCGAGCAGGCCGGGATGGTCACGGGGGGGGCACCGACCCGACACAATGCAGGCCCAGCTCGGTCAGGCGGGTGAAGTTAGGCTCGGAGTTCTGGCCGGCGTCGAAGGTCAGGGTGGTCCCGCCCTCCCGACCCAGAGCGGTGGTGTAGCGCCGGTGCAGCTCCTTGATCATCGCGGTGGACTGGGTGACGTCGACCGTGTTGCCCGGGTAGGCCCGGGACAGCAGCGGGATCCCGCCGTCGCGGGTCGCGACCAGGCCGAGACCGACGATGCTCAGGTCGTAGCGCTTCTGCTTGGCCTTGCCGCGCTGCGCGATCGGCGCCCGGTCGTTGCCGGAGTCGATGAACGTCGCGAAGTTGGTCATGTCCAAGATCAGGGCGTGGGTGTCCAGTGCGAACACCTCGATCATCGCCCGGGTCAGCGCCGCCTCGATCTCGTCGAGATGCTCCACGGTGACTGCGTCCATCGCGTCCCAGAACCGGCGGTGATCCAACGCACCCGCCCGGATCCGGGTGATCCGGCCCAGCGCGGTGCCCGTCCACCAGTCGGCGAACGCCTGCTTGGACGTGGGCTCACAGACCCGGTTCAACGCGGCCAACCCCAGGTAGGTGCTCACCGACACCCCGCCACTGACCCGCGGAGCCCCCACCACCGAATCGATCACCGCGATCGCGTCCAACCGCGCCAGCACCCCCCACACCGCCGCGACGTCACCGAACCTACGATGCTCGGTCTCCGGCAGGCTCGGGTCACCCCCCGGCGCCGCGATCAATCGGGCGATCACCTCCTCTTCGCCGCCCAGGTACACCTGATCCACAATCCGTGGCCTACCCTGCACCCGAGCAGACGTCGCCACGTACAGGTAGGTACTCCCACCGCGACGCTTCTTGATGATCGAGGACACAATTATGGGTAATACACCCTTCCGAGGCGCCGGTCGACCCGACACGCCGGACAAGTCCCAGGTCAGGACCACCTCTGCGAGGATCTCAACATCATGATCAAGCCCGCGAAGCCATGATCAATGGAAACTCGGGCTAGGTGGCGGAAGCAGGCGAGCAGGTTCGCGGCCGGGGCGACGACCTGGGTCCAGGCCACGTTGATCGCCCAGTGTCGCGACGGCCACCGGTCCCGGCCCAGGTCCGTGGCCTGTGTGACGTCGTGGTCGACGTGGACAGGGCAGCGGTGCCGGGCGTCGAGCCCGGCGAGTTGCCCGAGCGTGGTGGTGCTGGCGAGGAGCGGGTAGCGGCGCCCGGGCTTCTTCTCGCGTTCGGTGGCCCGTGTGCGGTAGCGGGGGTGGCGCGGCTCGTCGCGCACGATGACTCGCAGGTCGGGGATCTTCTCCTGCCAGGAGGCGAGATCGAGTAGACCGGTCAGGTCCGCGACGACGGTGTCCGCGACGACGGTGTCGGCGACGACGGTGTCGGCGACGAGGTCGCCGTTGTGGTCGATCCCGCCCGTCCAGGCGCCGGTGGGCAGGGCCGCGATGGCGTCGAGCTCGGTGTCGGTGCACGACCAGCCGACCGAGAGCTCCCCGTCCTGGCCCCGGACCCCGGCGCCGGCGGCGAGGTGGTCGAGCAGGTCGTGGGAGAACCCGGCCCCGGCTAGGCCCAAAGCCGTGTAGTTAGCGGGGATGTCTGGCTGTCAAGGATGTGTGTCTGCGGCGTGTCGCGGGCCCCGGCAGGTCGCTGCCGAGCCGGATCGCGGCTGCAACACTGTGTCGTGGCGTAGGTC